>JAABUW010001019.1_pt1 | contig 50003 bp, 42 predicted proteins | sample 5560081 | NCBI WGS metagenome assembly JAABUW01 (sample SAMN10711882, study PRJNA513363) | rock metagenome | isolation source: Antarctica rocks | place: Antarctica: Victoria Land, Knobhead sud | reverse complement strand
GACCGGTGAGTGCACGGGTCCCGCGGCCCGGCCGACCGACAGATCCGCTTAAGGACCCAGGGTCAGTCACCACGAGGGTCAGGACGGCCGACCGCGGGACCCGCCACCATCATCACTGTCACCACGTGCTGGGGCGGTCACCACGTCGAGAGTTGGAATGGCTCCGGACCCTCGAAGTGAAAACACGGCCGGGGGCGCGTAGAACGGGAACCTGACGGGCCCAACCGTTGGCGCACAACTTTCAACCCGACACGGAGACACTATGGACATCACCGATCTGATCCTGAACGACCACCATGAGCAACGCCGGCTGTTTGCGTTCCTCGACGAGATCGACCGCTCCGACACCGAGGCGCTGACCGCCATCTGGGGGCGGCTGAAGGTCCTGCTCGACGTGCACGCCGCCGCGGAGGAGCGGTTGTTCTACCCGCGGCTGCTGCAGATCGGGACCGGCGGGGGCGGCGAGGACAGTGCCGCCAGCGAGGTCAAGGATGTCATCAAGGATCACAACGAGATCCGCGACGCCGCGGCCAAGGTCGAGCAGTTCGACGCCGGATCCCGGGACTGGTGGGACGCGGTCGTGGCGACCCGGGAAGCCAACAGCGACCACATCGGCGAGGAGGAGCGCCAGGACCTCGCCGACTTCCGGCACCACGCCACCCTGCAGGAGCGGCATGACATCGCTGTGGCGTTCCTCACCTTCGAGTCCCAGCACGTCACCGGAATCGAGGCCGTCGACAAGGACCCGGACCGGTTCGTCAGCCAGGAGGGCTGATCGGGCCGGTCACGCGGTGGGGTCCGGCGCCGTGCCCCGCCGCAGCTGGTTGCGCTCTTGACCGATCTCCCGGCCGAGGAAGTAGTTGAGCGCCGTCCGGATCGTGGCCACGGCGGCCAGCTGTCCGATCTCGCGGAACGACGGCGCGATGGCGGTCCGCAGGACGTCGCTGGCAAGTTGGAACTCCAGGCCCAGTTCGAGGAACCGGCCCAGGCCGAGTCGCACCGCACGAAGGCTTCCGGGCTCTGCCGGCGGAGTCCGGCCAGCACGAAGCGGATCGCCGCGACCACCGCGCCCAGGAAGATGACGAGTGCGCCGGCCGCCTCGACGAAGCGGACCAGCACATCGACGACGTCGTGCAGCGACTGTTCACCGAGCAGACGCCCGAAGTCGGCCACGACGCGACGTTACGCGAGCAGGGCCCGGTCAGCCCGCCCGACGCGGCTTGGTGCGCGGCAGCGTCAACCGGCCCACTGCGACCGCAGGAACGCCGCAGCCCACACCGCGGCCAACGATCCCGAGACGACCAGCCAGCCACGCAGCAGCCAGGGTCTCCGACCCAGGGCGACGGCCGCCATCGTCCACAGCGGCCACCAGATCAGCCCCGCCCGCGGCACCGACATCAGCCAGTACGAAGTCGCGTAGCTGATCAGTTGTAATCCGACGAAGCAGGCCTCGGCCCAGCGTCGGCGGATCAGCAGCACCACGGTCAATGCGGTGCCCACCGCGAGGGCGACCAGCTCTGCGCCGAACATCCACGCGTAGTCCGGTGCCTGGTGCTGACCGAACGCGCTGGCCCAGGTGGTGGCCACCGAATCCCACGGCAGGGTGAACGTGCGGTTCCACACCTGCGCCTGGACGTCGAACCACAGCCGCGGATTTCCCGATGCCGCCCACAGGTAGGCGAAGAAGCCGACGATGGGCAGCACGGGCACAACGAAGAGCGGGACCAGTCGCCAGTCGCGCCGAGCCCGGGCGCTGCCCCGATCGCCGAGCTGGGTGACGAGGAACTGCACGGCCAGTGCCACGGCCAGGTACAGCCCGGAGATCCGGAAGCAGGAGGCGCCGGCGGCCAGTAGGCACGCCAGCCACCACCTGCGGTGCCGGGCGGCCAACCAGGCTGGGAACGCCAGTCCCAGGAAGGGTGCCTCGCTGTAGGGGACGGCGACGAACACCGCGACCGGGGCCAGCATCCACAGCAGCGCGGCCCGCGACCCGAGCGCCGGGTCGGCGTCAGCGCCCGGTTCCAGGCGCGCCAGGCGAGCCAGGGCTATGGCCGCCACCGCCCCGAACACCAGCCCCGACAGCACCCCCGTCAGCGCGTAGGGCAGACCCACGACATGGAAGGCCGCCAGCAGCCCGGGGAAGCCGGGGAAGAAGGCTTCCAGCGGCACACCGGTCGGCTGTTGTGCGGCGGGCACCCCGGGGGTGTATCCGTACTGGGCGATCGTGGCGAAGTGGACCGCATCCCAGCGGGTCAACGCCAGCCCGAGCGACGGGGTGCTGCCCGGCGGGGCGTTCAGCGGGGCGAAGACCGCCGGGGCCATCGCCAACACCGCCAGCAGGCCGAGCCGGGTGATCGCCCACCAGCCGAGCACCTCCCGGTCGGTGACGCCCAGCCGGGACAGCGCTCGCCCGGGTGAGCGCTGTCCCGGCTGCCGCTCGCCGCGTGGACGGTCCACCAGGCCGGGCCCGGGGTCCGGGCCGGGGCTCACGCCGAGGTCCCCGTCGGGGGCGCGGCGGGGGCACCGACCGTCACCACATGACGATCCGGTGACCGGGCCACCACCCGGTTGGCAGCCGGGCGGAGGATGTCGCGGACGACGAGCACGACGAGGTACAGCTGCCCGCACAGCCGCAGCACGACCGCCCCGACGTAGACGACCGGCACGGGGTTGGCCACCCCCGGCGCCAGGGCCCCGGACAGGTACCACCACACCGCAAGCCAGTAGCAGGTCTCGGTGGCCTGCCAGATGAGGATGTCGCGCCATACCGGTCGCGCCAACACCGCCAGCGGCAATAGCCACAGGACGTACTGCGGGGAGTAGACCGTCCCGGTCAGGGTGAACGCGGCCACTGTCAGCAGTGCCACCTGGGCAACCCGGGGCGGCACCGGCGCGACCAGGGTCAGCCCGGCTATCCCCAGGCACAGCAGCGCGAACGCCCCGTTGGCCAGCTGATCGACGACCGCTGGGTCCACTGGCCAGCCGCCCAGCTCGAATGCCTTCCACACCGAGCCGAAGTCACCGCCCTGCGTGTCGGCCCCCCTGGTGCGGTTGAACTGCCAGAACACCAGCCACTGATCCCGGGCCAGCACGAGGAAGGGCACGTTGACCACCGCCCAGGCCGCCGCCGCGAACACCGCGGCCCGGGCCCATGCCCGGAGTCCGCGCGCGCGCAGGCACAGCAGGAACAGCGGGCCGAGCAGGAACAGCGGCCACAGCTTGGCCGCCCCGCCCAGCCCCAGCAGCGCCCCGGCCAGGCCCGGATGCGAGCGCGCCCAGGCCAGCAGCGCCAGCACGGTGAGCACCACCGGCACCAGGTCCCAGTTGATCGTCCCGGCCAGGACCAGCGAGGGGGCCGCGGCGACCATCAGCGCGTCGCGACCGCGACCGGGCCCGGCGAGGCGGGCCACGGCCAGCACAGTGATCACCGCCAACACGAACAGCAGCACGATGTTGACCGCGTAGTAGCGGATCGAGGCCACGTCCGGGGAAGCCTGCGAGCCGAACAGCGCCCGGGTCAGCAGGGCGGTGCCCTCCATGACCAGGCCGGTGCCGACCGGGTACTCCAACCGGGACTGCAGGTAGGGCATCTGGCCGTCGGCCAATCCCCGCTCGCGGAACAGCAGGGGCACATCGGAGTAGCAGAGCCGACCGAACAGGGTTGGGCTGTCCCGGGAGTAGCCGCTGGCCAGGCAGGGCTCGCGCATGGCGACCGCGGCGATGAACCCGAGGGCGACCACCGCCACCAGCACCCGGTCCAGCCGCCACCAGCCGACGAACCGGCCCGCATGCGCCCCCAGCCGGCCGCCGAGGCGTTCGGTCAGGACACCGTCGGAGCGCACACCGGAATGGTGCAGCATCCCCGGTCCGCCCGGGCGGCCCAACCGCCGTGACCGTCCCGTCTCGACCCCGGCGCCGCGGGCCGCGGGCCGCGGGGTCAGAACAGCGTCTGCCAGTAGTCCCAGAACTGGACACCCGCCACCCCGATGAACATCAGGTACCAGACCAGCAGCACCTCGGCGTAGTGGCGGCGAAGCCACCGGCCGGCCCCGACCGGGCCCGCCCCGAACTGCCCGGTCGCCAGCGTGTAGGAGGTCACCGACAGGAAGGTGGGCAGCATCACCGTCCACACGACCATGCACCACGGACACAACGAGCCGATCCGGAACATCGACTCATAGGCCAGCCAGTGCACGAAACCGACGCCGAACAGCGCCCCGACCTGCAGTCCGGCCCAGAACCACGGCCGGAACCGGGCGCCGGCCAGCAGTCCCACCCCGATGGTGGCCAGCACGGCAAATGCGCCCACGCCGATGATGGAGTTGGGGAACCCGAAGGCGCTGGCCTGGTCGGTGGACATGACGTTGCCGCAGTTGATGACCGGGTTGAGGTTGCAGCTCGGCACGAACGACGGGTCCTGCGCCAGGCGCAGTTTGTCCACCGTGAGGGCGAAGGCGGCGCTTCCGCCGAGCAGTCCGGCGATGCTCAGCCAGCCGGCAAAGCGACGTAGGCCCTGCTCGGGCGGATCGACCGGCGGGGCGTCCTCGTCGGCAAAGGTTTCCTCGACGTCCGGATCGGCGTCGGTCCTGGCCATGGTCTCCCCGTTGCTCAGCTGTCGGTGCTGTCGGTGCTGCTGCTGGGCGGTCTGCCCGCGTCGAGGGTAGGACGCTCACCCGACTCCGGTTGGTCTGCCCACCACCGCAGCACCGCCAGCTCGGCGTCCTCCCGCGGCAGTGGACCACCCTCGATGCGCAACTCCTTCAGATAGGCCCACGCCCGGCCCACCACCGGGCCCGGGCCGATCCCGAGCAGCGCCATGATGGCGGTGCCGTCCAGATCCGGGCGCAGGTTGTCCAGGTGCTCGCGTTGCGCCAGCTCGTCGATGCGCGCCTCCAGCCCGTCGTAGGCAGCGCGCAACCGCCTCGCCTTGGTGGCATTTCGGGTGGTGCAGTCCGCTCGGGTCAGCACGTGCAGTCGCGCCAGTTGCGGGCCGGCGTCGCGGACATAACGTCGGACCGCGGAATCGGTCCAGCCGGCCTCGGCGTACCCGTGGAAGCGCAGGTGCAGGGCGATCAGCTCCGACACCGCGGTGACCACGGCGGTGGGAAAGCGCAGTGCGGTCAGTCGCTTGCGCGCCAGCCGTGCCCCGACCTCGTCGTGGTGGTGGAAGCTGACCATCCCGCCCGGCTCGTTGCGGCGGGTGGCCGGCTTGCCGATGTCGTGCAGCAACGCCGCCAGGCGCAGCACGAGGTCCGGCCCCCCGCCGGGCAACCGATCCTCCATCTCGATGGCCTGCTCCACCACCGTCAGAGAGTGTTCGTAGACGTCCTTGTGGCGGTGGTGTTCGTCGATGGTCAGCGAGAGCGCCGGCAACTCGGGCAGCACGCGCTCGGCCAGCCCGGTGTTGACCAGCAGTCGCAGCCCCCCGACCGGGTCGGCTCCCAGCAGCAGCTTGACCAGCTCGGCCTGCACCCGCTCGGCGGAGACGATCCCGATCCGCTCGGCCATCCCGGTCATGGCGCGGCGCACATCCGGGTCGACCGCGACCAGCAAGGTGGACACGAATCGCGCCGCACGCAGCATCCGCAGCGGGTCGTCGTCGAAGGAGACCTCCGGCCGGCCCGGGGTGCGCAGCTCCCGGCGGTCCAGGTCCGTGAGCCCCCCGAAGGGATCCACGACGGCCAGCCCGGGCAGTGGGACCGCCATGGCGTTGACCGTGAAGTCACGCCGCGCGAGATCGCCGTCGAGGGTGTCCCCGTATGCCACGACGGGCTTGCGGGACTCCCGGTCGTACACCTCGGTCCGATAGGTGGTGATCTCCACGCTCGCCCCACCCCGGCGCGCGCCGACAGTCCCGAACGCGCGCCCGACGTCCCAGATGGCGTCCGCCCAGCCCCGTAGCGTCGCCTCGGTCTGCTCCGGGCGGGCGGAGGTGGCGAAATCCAGGTCGGCGTCGGCCCGCCCGAGCAACCGGTCACGGACGCTGCCGCCGACCAGGGCAAGCTCATGACCGGCGGCGGCGAAACGGAAGCCGAGCTCGGTCACCACCGAGGGCAGTCCCGGCAGCTCAACGGCGCCGGGGTACTCGCTCACGTCGGTCGACCCTAGGGCCGGTGGCCGGTGCCCGCCCCGTTGACGGTTGTGCTGGATACCATCGCGGCGACCGGTTCGCCGACGGGAGGCCACCACGTGCGCACCGCCAGCGGTCCGGCCAGCTTCGCCCCGGCGCTGTTGCTCCTGCTCGGCGCGGGCCCGGCGACCGCGCTGACCGCGGGAGCTCTGCCGGCAACCGCCGTGCCGGGTCGGGCCCACGCCGCAACCGACCCGAGGGTCACACTCACCCTGACGGCGGTCACCCCCACACTCACCGTCGGCGGCAGCCTGGTCATCGACGCGACAGTGCGCGCGCCCGTCGGCGGCCCGGACCTGGGGACCGTGCAGGGCTACCTGCGCTACCGGCACACCCCGGTCACCACCACCGGCGGGCTGCCGCAGGACCTGCGCCGACCGGATGACGCGGGCAGGACGGGCGGGGCGAGTCCCTCCGACACCATCGCGGGAGCGAGCCTGCTCACCAGCAGGTACGCCGATATCGCCGACACGCTGGCGCCGGGCAGGCCGGCCCGGTTCCGGCTGACGATCCCCGTCGCGGACCTCCATCTCGCCGGAGCCGGCGTCTACCCGATCGACGTGGTGATCCGGGCCACCCTGCCCGACGGCAGCCGTGCCGAGCTCGCCGCCACCCGGACGGTGCTACCACTGGTCAGCGCGGGGTCGCACCTCGCGGTTACCGCCCTTGTCCCGGTGACCGACCGCCCGCACCGGCTCTCGCGCACGGTCTTCGCTGATGACCAGCTAGCCCTCTCGCTGGCGCCCACGGGACGGCTCGGGCGGGTACTCAGGGCCGTGACTCCGCCGGTCGCTGCGACAGCTGGCGCCGACCGATCGGGGGGCGCTGGCCGATCGGGAGGCGTGAGCGCCCAGCTGATCGTCGATCCGATGGTGCTGGAGGAGGTCGCGGCGATGGCCGGCGGCTACCGCGTCCTGGACCGGACCGGCGACCGCCACACCGGTCACAGTGCGGCCGCACCACCGGAAGCGGGTAGCGACCCGATTCCCCGGGCCCCGCTCGGGCCGCTGGCCGACGCGGACCTCCCGGGCGTACCGACCCGCGCCGGGACAGAAGCCGAACTCGCCCGGACCTGGCTCGGACAGCTGCGCGCAATCGCGGCCAACAAACCGGTCGTGCTGCTGCCCTGGGGCAACCCCGACCCCGCCGGGACCGACCCGGCGCTGCTGCAGGCGGCGGCTGGGCGGGCGCGAGCGGTGGCCGCCGACCTCGGCCTGGCTGCGCGGCTGCTTCGCTGGCCGTCGACCGGCGCGGTGCCCACTCCCGCCGCAAGCAGCGCCGATGGGGCTGGCGCCGACCTGGTGCTGCTCAGCTCGGCCCAGCTCACCGGCGCGGCGGCCAGCTCCGGGCTGCACCCGCTGGCCGGCGGAGTCGCCGACGCCCAGGCCGTGGTTTCCGAGGTCACCTTGGACCGGGCAATCGGCGCAGCGGGAGGGCCACTACTGCGCCGTCAGCGCTTCCTCACGGCGGCCGCACTGCTGGCGATGGCTCCCACGAGGACACCGGCCGTTCTGGTCACCCTGCCCAGCGACTGGGATCCGGTGCGGACACCGGTTCCCGGGCTGGGGGCACCTGTCCTCGAAGCCGGATGGTTGACGCCGGGGCCGCCGCTGCTGATTCCGGCCGCCCCGAGCGCGGCACCGGCGCCGAGCACCCCCGTCGATCAGGTGTCGGGTGAGGTCTCCGACCCCACGGTGAACCTTCCCCGGCCGACCTCCTACCAGATCCGTCAGGCCGCTGGGCTGCGCCACGGGGCTGATGCGTTCACCGCGGTCCTGTCCGTTCCGGCCCCGGTGGCAGAGGGATTCGCCCTGGCTGAACTGCAGGTGCTGTCCCGCGGGTGGGCACGGCAGGACGGCCCGGCTCCGGTGCCGCCGCCGACAAGCGGCTCCCCGCCCCGCCGGCCCGCCGGGTACGACCGGTTTCTGGATGCGCTGGCGGCCACGCTGCAAGGGCTGCGTGGGGCCGTGTCGGTGCCCAGTACCCAGTCGGTGACCCTGTCGGGCAGCGAGGGCCGCTTCCCAATCACGGTCAGCAACCGCCTGGCGCAGCGGGTGCGCGTCGGGCTGCGTCTGCAACCAGCCAACCGGTTGCGGCTGCAGGTCCGCTCGCCCAACCCCGCGGTCGTCGACGTCGCCGCTGCCGGCGGGACGACCGTGCCGGTCCGGGCGCAGGCACGCAGTAACGGGGAGACGCCGGTCACCGTGACGGTGACCAACACCCAGGGGACCCCGCTGGGAGCGCCGACCGTGTTCCAGGTCAACGCCCGCAACTACGACACGGTCACCCGCGTCGTGATCGGCGCGGCCCTGGCGCTGTTGTTCGCGGCTACCGCCGTCCGAATCTGGCGACGCGTACGCCGGACACGCACAGGGGACGGCCGGAGAAGGGCCACACGCCTATCCTGAGGACGCCCGCGACCGCGGGGGCACGTACCTGCCGAGACGAGGTTCTCGTGACGGACAGTGACGCCCTGGTTGCGCGTCCTGTTCGCCCGGTCACCGATCTGACGGCCGGGCTCCTGCTGGCGCAGCGCTACCGGCTGGTGGCGGTGGTCTCCGAGCGGCGCCGGACCCAGCTCTGGCGAGCGGTCGACGAGGTGCTGGGGCGCTCGGTCGGAGTCGTGACCGTACTGGCCGTTGACCCGCGTGCGCCGGCGCTGCTGGCAGCCGCCCGCCGGGCCGCGACCGTCACCGACCAACACTTCCTGCGGGTCTACGACGCAGGCACCGCCCAGCCGGACGCCGCAGCTCCGGTCGCGTTCGTCGTGCAGGAGTGGGTCTCGGCCCGATCGCTGACCAACCTGCTTGCGGCCGGGCCGATCGATCCGCACCGTGCGGCCCTGGTGAGCCGGGAACTTGCTGAGGCCGTCGCGGTGGCCCACACCCAGGGCATGGCACACCGGATGTTGAACACCGACTGTGTTCTGGTGTCGGCCACCGGGGCGGTCCGCATCGTCGGGCTGGGGACGGCCGCCGCGCTCGCGGATCTACCAGGTGGCGCCGGGCCCCCTGCGGTGCCGGCGGCCGGGAACGGGACCCCCGACGCGACCGTGGCGGCGGCCGTGGTCGCACCGGAAATCCGGGCTGCGGACGGTGCTGGGCCCGGCGCGACTGACGGCGCCGGGCGCAACGACTGGGCCGCGCAGCGGTTGGCCGATGTGCGGGCCGTCGGCGGTGTCTTCTACGCCTCGTTGACCGGCCGCTGGCCGGGCGCTCAGCGGCCCTGGGGGCGGCCCGGGGCGACCGGGACCACGGCGGCCGCAACGGCGGCAGCTGCCACGGCAGCGGCGTCGGCGGCCGACCAGAGCCGCCCGGCTGCCCTGCTGCCGGCGCCCAGCCGGCACAACCGGGTCCTCGGCCCGCGGCAGGTCCGTCCGGGCATTCCGCGCGCCCACGACGTTCTGGCGCTGCGTTTCCTCGGGGCGGATGCGGGTCCGCTGAGCGGGTCGGTCACCTCCGCCCGCCAGGTGGCGGGCATGCTCGGCGAGGTCACCACCCCCACCGTCGACGCCACCGCGCCGTTGCCGCAGCTGCGCGATCTGGCTGCCGGTGCGAGCGGTCCCGGCGGGGAGTCGCGCGTCGCTGATTTCACCGATGGTCAACCACCGCCGGGCGACCCCCTCCCCGGCGGGACGGGCCTCGATGAGCCACCACCGGGCCGGCATGGCCGCTCGGGGCCCCCCACGCCCGCCGGGTTCCCAGCCGCCGGGTCCCGCACGCGCGGGTTCCCAGCGCGCGGGTTCCCAGCGCGCGGATCGGCGGCGCGCGGACCTTCCACGCCGGGGGCCGCGGCACCCAGGTCCCCGACATCCGCCGTGGTGGCGCCCCGAAACGAAGAGCCCCGAAACGAAGGGCCCGGAGACGCGGCGGCGGAGTCCGGGGCTGCCGCGCTCGGAACCGGATCAAGCGCGATCGGACCGGTCAATCGCGCGTCGGTGATCTCGGACGCCGCGATCCCGCCCGGGACCGGATCCGCCGTCCCAGGCGGGCCGGGCGACCCGGCCCTGCAGCCCGCCGCGGATGGGCGGCGTGTCACCGGTGTCCGGCTCGCAGCCGGCAGTGTGCTCGCCATGTTCGCCGTCGGCGCCGGGCTGTTGATCTGGCAGGCGGGCACCTTCGCGCAGGACGGCAGGGACGGTGGCGTGGCCGCAGTCCGCGACGCCCACGTCGCCGCCGGGCCGCAGCCGCCGCCCAGCCCGGCGGCGGCCGTGGCCGCCGCCGGTCTCCCACTCACCGCGGTGCGCGAGTTCGACCCGGCCGGCACCGACCCGAGAGCCGCGCAGGCCGCTGGGCTGGCCGTCGACGGCGACCCGGGCACCGTCTGGCGGACCGCCCGCTATCGCTCACCGACCGTCGCGGGAAGCGGGGTCGGACTGCTCGTTGACCTGGGACGGATCCGAACCGTCTCCGCCGTCGAGCTTTCACTGCTCGGCTCCGGCAGCGCGGTGCAGTTGCGCAGCCCGGGGATCGCGGCCTCACCGCCGCCGGACCTGTCCGCCTACGGGGTACTGGCCAGCCGGTCCCAGGCCGGGACCGAGGTGCGGCTGCGCCCGGGCCGGCCGGTCCTGCTCCGGTACCTGGTGATCTGGTTCACCGGGCTGCCCGCCGACGGCGACCGGTACCGGGGTGGGATCCGGACGCTGACCGTCCGCGGGTGAGCCCGGCCACCGACCCGCCACGCTCGGACACCGAGCTGCTGCGGGCCCACGTCGACGGCGATGCCGCAGCATTCGGCGAACTCGTGGCCCGGCACACCGACCGGCTCTGGGCGGTCGCGCTACGCACCCTCGGCGACCCGGAAGAGGCCGCCGACGCGCTGCAGGATGCGCTGTTGTCCGCGTTCCGACACGCGTCCGGATTCCGCGGGCAGGCGGCTGTCACAACATGGCTGCACCGCATCGTCGTCAACGCCTGCCTGGACCGGATCCGGCGCCGCCGATCGCGCCCGACCGATCCGCTGCCGGAGATCGAGGGCCACGATCCGGTCGACGCGCGATCCTCGGCCTTCGCCGAGGACCGCGACGTGGCACTGGATATCGCGGCGGCGCTCGCGAGCCTGCCCCCGGATGCCCGTGCCGCCGTCGTGCTGGTGGATCTGCAGGGCTTCTCCGTCGCCGATGCCGCCGCAGTTCTGGACTGCCCGGTCGGAACGGTGAAGAGCCGCTGCGCCCGGGCGCGTGCCCGGCTCGCGCCGATGTTGAGCCACCTGGCCCCCGGCGCCGACCGGCCGGGGGCGGGAACCGCGGACCCCGCCCGCGACGTCCCATCCCTGACGCAGGCAAAGCCCGCGCACGAACTGACCGGCCCGGCTGGACAGTCGACACAGGGGGAGCAGACGGGGTGAGCGGCGACACCGGGCCGGATGGGCCACCGGGAGTCCAGCCGACCCAGCCGGATGACAGCGTCTTCCCCGACCGGGAGACGGTCGCACGGGCGCGGGCCGATGCGCTGGACGAGGCGACCGCCGCCCGGCTGGGGAGAGCACTGGCCGACGACCCATCCGCCCGTGCCGCCTACGCCAGGCACGACGCCGAGCTGGACGCGCTCGCGGCAGCTCTGACCACGCACGCCGCACGACCGCTGGCCGCCCCACCCGAGGTCGTCCGATCGGTGCAGGCGGCGCTGCGCGAGGCCGCGGCGGCCCGGAACGAGCCGCGGGGCTGGGCGCGGCTGGGTGGTTCCCTGCGCCGCCACGCCGGTGGGTATGCGCTGGCCGCGGCCCTGTTGACCGGCCTGGTGATCCTGCTGCCGCGACTGGCGTCACCCTCGCTCACCAGCAGCGGCGGGGCGTCCGGCTCGGCCGGCGACGCGGTCGGTGCCGCCAGTGCGCCGGGCCCGGGCACCCCGGACGCGCCGACCCCGGCCGCCACTCCCGCGGGCGCAGCATCCGGGGCCCTGTCCGCCGGCAGTGCCGGAACGGACCCGTCCGGGTCGCTGGCCCCCCGGGCCGCCGCGCCGCCGTCGCGCGCCGTACTGGGGGCTCCCCCGGATACCGGCCGGGCGGCACCGATACCCGGTGCGCGCGCCAGCGACACGACCGCACCCGTGGTCCGCCTCGCGCAGCTGACCGACGCGGCGCGGGAGCTGGCCCACGACCCACTGGCCGCCGCGGTGGCCTGCCCAGACCGCCCGAATGAGGCCTCGGCCTATCGCGCCATCCGGATTTCGGGACAACCCGCGTGGTTGGCGGTGACCCCGCGGGCGGGCCGTCTGCTACTCGTCGAGGTCACGCGCGAAGTCTGCGGGCCGGCCCAGCTGACCCGCACGATCCGCGCCCCCTGAACCGATCCGCCTGAACCGATCCCCGGAACCGGGCCGGGCCCACCGGTGGGAATGGCCGCACCCCCGGTGTCGTTCTGCATTCTCGGGAACAGCGAAAGCCCCACCCAGGAGGACGCCATGAACGACCGCATCCACGATCTGGTGATCGTGGGCTCCGGTCCGGCCGGCTACACCGCCGCCGTCTACGCCGCCCGCGCCGATCTGTCGCCGGTGGTCCTGGAAGGCTCGGTGAGTTCCGGTGGAGCGCTGATGACCACCACCGAGGTCGACAACTTCCCCGGATTCCCCACCGGTGTTCAGGGCCCGGACCTCATGGCCGCCTTCCGGGCCCAGGCCGAACGCTTCGGTGCCCAGTTGTTGCGCGAGGACGCCGTCGAACTGGACCTGACGGGCGATGTCAAGCTCGTTCGCGCCGACAGTGGGCAGTTCCGGGCCCGTGCCGTCGTCCTCGCGACCGGGTCCAGTTACGCCCGTCTCGGCCTGCCCGAGGAGGAACGGCTGAGCGGGCACGGGCTCAGCTGGTGTGCGACCTGTGACGGCTTCTTCTTTCGCAATCAGGACATCGCGGTGATCGGGGGCGGCGACTCCGCTATGGAGGAGGCCACGTTCCTGGCCCGCTTCGCCCGCTCGGTCACCGTCGTGCACCGACGGGGGACGCTGCGTGCCAGCAAGGCGATGCAGCGCCGCGCCCACGACGAGCCCAAGATCCGGTTCGCGTGGCACAGCGACGTGGTCGAGGTCACCGGGGCGGACGCCGTCACCGGCCTGCGGCTACGCGACACTCGGACCGACCAGATCCGCCAGCTCGACGTCACCGGGGTGTTCATCGCGATCGGTCACCAACCGCGCTCGGAACTGCTGGTCGGGCAGGTTGAACTGGACGACTCCGGCTACGTGCGCAAGCGTGGGCCCTCCACCGCGACGAACCTGTCCGGTGTGTTCGCGTGCGGGGACCTGGTCGACCACACCTATCGTCAGGCGATCACGGCCGCCGGCTCCGGGTGCGCCGCCGCCCTGGACGCCGAACGATGGCTGGCCGCCCGGGAAGGCTTCACCCCGGCAGTCGATGTTGAGGAGTCCACCGATGCCCGTACGGAGGCCCGCGACGCCGACCGGCTGGCCACCAGCACCACCGGATGAACGATCCGACGTGCTTCACGAACCGAATCACTCACCACGACAGCGCCGTCGCTGCCCGGAACCGCACGACCGAAAATGAGAGGACAGACATGAGTTCCGTCACGCCCGTGACCGACGCCCAGTTCAAAACCGACGTCCTGGACGCCGAGAAGCCGGTGCTGGTCGACTTCTGGGCCGAATGGTGCGGCCCGTGCCGCGCCGTCAGCCCGGTGATCGACGAGATCGCCGGCGCCAACAGCGAAAAGATGAGCTTCCGCAAGATGAACGTCGACGAGAACCCTCAGACCCCGTCGACCTACCGGATCACCTCGATCCCGACCCTGAACGTCTACCGGGGCGGCGAGCTGGTCAAGTCGATCGTGGGCGCACGGCCGAAGTCAGCGCTGCTGGCCGACCTGGCCGAATTCCTCTGAACTGAGCTAGCCCGACGACGCGCGGGGAGCCCTCCGGAGGGGTTGTGGTTGCCCGACGGGCGAAGTTCTGGCCACAACCCCTCCCGGGTGGTGTCGTGCTCCGACGGGAAGCCCGGCAGGACCCATACGATGTCGCGGACCGCACGACCGCCGAGCCGGCCCGGCGTAAGGCGGATGGGCGTATCGGCGGATGGGCGCCGACAGGGGGGAACAGCGTGAGTGAGGCATCCGCGTCCGGTTTGACGGACGGCTCGTCACGTTCGGTGATGCAGCAGGGTTCCTCGGTGCGTCGACTGATTCAGCTGGGCCTGCTGTTAGACCCGGGCCCCGATGGTCCTGGCCCCGAGATCTCCACACTTCGGGAGGCCGTCCGGCGGTTTCAGCAGGACCGGGGGCTGGCGGCCACCGGTGAGCTGGACCGGACCACGCGCTCCCACCTGGAGGAGTCGCGCTGGGCACTCGGAGACCGGATTCTCTGGTACGCGGCGGCACACCCCTTCACCGGCGACGACGTGACGGGACTGCAGCGCCGGCTGTTGGGGTTCGGCTTCGACGTTGGTCGGGTGGACGGGGTTTTCGGCGTCCGGACCGACAACTGTCTGCGCGAATTCCAGGCCAACTACGGGCTGATCGTGGATGGCGCCTGCGGCCCGGACACATTCTCCGCGCTGCGCCGGCTCTCCCGCCCGCGCGTCAGCGGCGGACGGGCCGACGCACTGCGCGAGATGGAGCAGCTGCACCGCGCCGGACCGGGCCTGCCAGGCAAGGTGGTCATCATTGATCCCGGCCACGGCGGGGCGGATGGCGGCACGACGGGCTGGGGGCTGGTGGAGGCGAACGTCACCCTCGACCTTGCCCAGCGGGTGGTCGGCCGGCTACGCGCCGTCGGGGTGACCGCCTACCTGACCCGATCCGAACTCGCTGCTGACGAGGTTCTGCCCGAAACCGATCGGGCCCGGTTCGCTAATGCAACCGGGGCCGACCTGGTCATTTCCCTGCACTGCAGCTCCCACCACGACCCCGCTGCCGACGGGGTCGCGACCTACTTCTATGGCTCACCCAGCCGGGGGACCACCTCGACCATCGGGGAACGGTTCGCCGGGCTGGTGCAACGGGAGCTCGTCGCCCGGACCGGTTTGCGCGACTGCCGGTCCCACGCGGGCCCATTGGAGCTGCTGCGCTTCACCACGATGCCTGCGGTACGGGTCGAGGTGGGTTACCTGACCAGTCCGGTCGACTCCGCGGCCCTGGCCGACGACGGCGTCCGGGACACGATTGCCGATGCCCTGGTCGTTGCCGTGCAACGGGTCTACCTGCCGCCGGAATCCGATGCGCCCACGGGCATGCTGCGGCTGTCGGAACTGGCCGCGCACGCGGGCTGATCCGGCGCCCCGGTCTGATGGGCGGTGCGCCAGCCCGACAGCGACCCGGCTGGCTAAGGTACCGTCCATGACCAGCGCGCAGACCAGTCGGCCCGCTGGCCGCGCACCGAGCCGGGCCCTGACGCCACGGGAACAGTCACGAGAACTCGCACCGCAGCGCCAGCTGTCGTTCAGCGCCTCCGAGGTGGTGGGGCTGATCCTGATCAGCGTGGGCGCGTTCGCCATTCCCATCGTGGCGCCGATCGTCGGGCTGGTGCTGTTGTGGCGATCCCGGATCTGGCGTCGCGCCGACAAGGGCGTGGCGACCGCGCTGGTGATGCTGCCCGTGGTGGCGACGGCCGGCGCTGTCGGCCTCCTGCTGCTGCTGCGCTGGTGGAACTTCGGATGAGCGCCGATCTGGCCCGGTACTACCCCTACCTGGTCTACGCTTCCACGGCGCTGGGGCTGATCGCCGTGATGTACCTGCTCGTGCTGCGGGTCTCCCGGAACCGTCGGGGTCGTTGACCGGACCACGAACCCGCCCGGCCGTTACCGTGGGTGGATGACGCGAGGCACCGGGACAGCCGAACCGGGTCCGGACGAGCCGCCGCAAAATCATGGCACCGACCTGGCCCACGCCCCGGCCGGGTCCCCGTCAGCAGCTCGCGGGTCACCGCTGCCCCCGACCGGTCCGCCCATCGTGGGCCTGGATGCGCCCACCGCGACCGGAGCACCGGTCCGGGTGGGAACCCGGCTGGACGACTTTCTACCGCGCTACTCCGCGCGCGCACACGGCATGACGACCAGCGAGATCCGGGCCCTGTTCTCGGTGGCCAGCCGTCCGGAGGTGGTGTCACTGGCCGGTGGCATGCCGAACCTGGCCGATCTGCCGTTGGACGTTGTCGGGGGCCTTGCGGCGTCACTGATCGAGCGCGATGGAACCCGGGCGCTGCAGTACGGATCCGGCCAGGGCGAGCCCGCGATGCGCGAAGCGATCTGTGAGGTGATGCGGATCACCGGCGTTGTCGGTCACGCCGACGATGTGACCGTGACGGTGGGTAGTCAACAGGCGTTGGACCTGTTGACCCGGATCTTCTGCGACCCGGGCGATGTGGTCGTGGCCGAGGGGCCCACCTACGTCGGGGCGTTGGGCGTGTTCCGCAGCTACCAGGCCCAGGTCGTTCACGTGGCCATGGACGGGCACGGGCTGGTACCGGAACGCCTGGCAGCGGCGTTCAGTTCGCTTCGGGCGGCTGGTCGTCGGGTCAAGTTCCTCTATACGATCCCCAGCCACCACAACCCGGCCGGGGTGTCGATGAGCGCCGAACGGCGCTGGCAGGTCGCCGAGATCTGCCACCAGCACGGGGTGTTCATCATCGAGGACGACCCCTACGGGTTGCTCGGGCTCGACGGGGTGCAACACCGCCCAATCCGTGCCGACCACCCGGACAACGTGATCTACCTGGGCTCATTCTCCAAGACATTCGCACCGGGCGTTCGCCTCGGCTGGGCGCTTGCCCCGCACGCGGTACGGGAAAAACTCGTGCTGGCGCAGGAATCTGCGACGCTGTGCCCGCCGGCGCTGTCACAACATCTGGTGACCTCCTACCTGACCAACCACGACTGGTTGGGTCAGGTCAAATCGTTCCGGGAGATGTACCGCGAACGGCGCGACACCATGCTGGACGCGTTGGCCGAGTCGATGCCGTCGGTCAGTCAGCAGCTGCAGTGGACCCGCCCCGACGGCGGCTTCTACGTCTGGCTGACCCTGCCGCCCGGGATCGATGCGAAGGCGATGTTGCCGCGGGCGCTGCGGGCGCGGGTTGCCTATGTGTCCGGGACCGCCTTCTACGCCGACGGCTTCGGGTCCCGGAACATCCGACTGTCCTACTGCTATCCGACACCGGAGCGGATCCGGGAGGGGGTGCGGCGGCTGGCCCGGGTGCTGACCGAGGAGATGGAAGTCCGGCAGCTGTTCGGAGCCCACGGACCGGACCCGGTCGAGCCCGGTTCGGACCGGCGTGTCGCGGACGACCACCTCCGGGATCTCGTTGACCGGCCCGCCTCCGATATCCCCGGACCGGAAGCGCCGTGAGTGACGCCGGTCGGGTCGTCGTGATCGCCGGGGGCCTGTCCAGTGAGCGCGACGTCTCGCTGCGGTCCGGGCGGCGCGTGGCCGAACATCTGCGCTCGGTCGGGGTCGAGCTGGTCGAGCTCGACGCCGGTCCGCAGCTGCTGAGCCGGCTGCGCGAGGACCCGCCATCAGCAGTCTTCCCGACAGTGCACGGCCGCAGCGGTGAGGACGGGGCACTGCGCGAGGTGCTCGGCCTACTCGGCATCCCCTATGTCGGTTCCGGCCCGGCGGCGTGCCGGTTGGCCTGGGACAAGCCGGTGGCCAAAGCGGTGCTGGCCGGCTCCGGGGTCCGTAGCCCGCGAGGGATTGTGATCGCTCAGGACGCCTTTGCCGAGCTGGGGGCCGGCGCCGTGCTCGATGCGGTCGTGCGCGGACTGGGGCTGCCGCTGATGGTCAAGCCGACCCGCGGCGGCTCGGCGCAGGGCGCCCGGTACGTCGAAACCGCCGCGGAGCTCCCCGAGGCGATGGTCGAGTGCTTCGGCTACGGCAGTACGGCGCTGTTCGAACAGGTCATCGTCGGCACCGAGGTCGCGGTGTCGGTCGTCGACACCGGGGACGGCCCGCGGGCGTTGCCGCCGGTGGAGATCGTGCCGGTTGTCGGCCGTTACGACTACGCCGCCCGGTACAACGCTGGCGCCACCGAGTTTTTCGTCCCGGCCCGGCGAACAGACCCGGTGCTGGCAGCCTGCGCCGAGACCGCGCTGGCGGCCCACTCCGGGCTGGGCCTGCGCGACATCTCCCGCTCGGACCTGATCGTCGACGAGTCCGGGACGGTCTGGTTCCTGGAGGTCGCGGCGGCGCCCGGGATGACCGAGACCTCGCTGCTGCCGCAGGCCGTTGCGGCCGCGGGGATCGACCACGGAGTGCTGTATCGGGACCTGGTGCTGGCGGCGATCTCGCGTACCGCGCCGGCGCCGGCGGACCGCGACGGGGCGGTCGTCGGCTCCGGGTGACGGCCGGTCCGTGGCGGGCCGTCGGTGGGGTCAGTCGGTGGAATCAGTCGGGGACGGGGTCGCTCCCAGGGTTGGGGTTAGTCGGCCGCGGGCGGTTGCGTCGAGAGAATCACTGACGCGATCCGTCGCAGGTCCGTGGTGGTCGCGAAGTCGATCACGATCCGCCCCCGCGAGCGGGTGGTTTCCACCCGAACCAGAGTGTCGAGCTGGTCGGCGAGCTGGATCGCGATCTCGTCGTGCTCGGCTGAGCCGGCTCGGGGCTCGCGGGTGGTGGCCCGCCGCGGCGCCGCGGTCGGTGAACCCGCGGCCGCGATCTCCTCGATGGCCCGCACGGACAGGCCCTCCGCGACCACCCGGCCGGCCAACGACTCCTGGGTGGCCGGGTCGGACAGTCCGACCAGCGCCCGCGCGTGCCCGGCGGAGAGCACACCCGCTGCGACCCGACGCTGCACCGCCGGTGGGAGACGGAGCAGGCGAAGCGTGTTGGAGATCTGCGGTCGGGACCGCCCGATGCGGCGGGACAGCTCCTCCTGCGAGCAGCCCGCATCCTCCAGCAGCTGCTGGTAGGCGGCGGCTTCCTCCAGCGGGTTCAGATCGGAGCGGTGCAGGTTCTCCAGCAGAGCGTCGCGCAACATGGCGCCGTCCTCGGTGTCACGCACCAGCGCCGACACCGTGACCAACCCGGCCTCCCGGGCGGCCCGCCAGCGCCGCTCGCCCATGACAAGCTCATACATCGGCGAACCAGCGACGGTGGTCGCGGGCGCCGGGCGAACGACCACCGGCTGTAACAACCCGACCTGACGGATCGAGTCGACCAGCTCGGCCAACGCGTCGGCATCGAAGATTTTCCGCGGTTGGCGGGGGTTGGGAACGATCGCGTCCAGGGGAATCTCGCGCAGCCCCGGCGCTGCCGGCTCATCGTCCGTTTCACGTGAAACGGGCTCAAGCCGGGAGGCGCGTTCGGCGCCCGGGTCCGCGCCGGAACCCGTCAGACCCTGGGCCGGCCCGCCGAGCAGCCACCGGTCCACCGCGTCTCGCTGCGCCGGCCCGGTCGCCGGGATCAGTGCTCCTAGTCCCCGTCCCAGTCCTCGTGCCATCCCGCCGTCCTCCCTCTCATCGCCGCCGCTCCACCTTCGACGCTCACGCCAGCTCAGTCCGGCAGGCTCGCCGACAGTTCCCGGGCAGCCTGCAGATAGGACAAAGCCCCGGTACTGCCCGGGTCGTAGGTCAGCACGGTCTGGCCGTAGCTGGGCGCCTCCGAGACCCGCACCGAGCGGGGAATCGCGGTGGGCAGAACCCGGGCCCCGAAGTGTGCCCGGACCTCGTCGGCGACCTGGGCCGCCAGTCGCGTTCGAGCGTCGTACATGGTCAACAGGACCGTCGAGACATGCAGTCGGTCGTTGAGATGGGTCCGGACCATCTCGATGGTCTGCACCAGCTGGCCGAGCCCCTCCAGTGCGTAGTACTCGCACTGGATGGCGATCAGTACCTCGCGGGCAGCGACCAGCGCGTTCAGCGTCAGCAACCCCAGCGAGGGGGGACAGTCCACGAGAACGTAGTCGGGGCGCTCGGCGTCACTGCTGCGCTGCAGGTAAGTAGAGACAGCGCGGGCCAACCGGTGCTCACGTGCCACCATCGGGACCAGTTCGATCTCCGCACCGGCCAGGTCGATCGTCGCGGGGGCGACCCGGACGCCGGCCAGCTCCGGGCTGGGCTGGACGACCTCGGCGAGCTCCCGCCCCGCCACCAGGACGTCATAGACCGACGCGGTGCCGACGGCATGGTCCACCCCGAGAGCAGTACTGGCGTTGCCCTGCGGGTCCATGTCCAGCACCACCACCCGCTGACCGTGCAACGCCAGCGCTGCGGCCAGGTTCACTGTCGAGGTTGTTTTGCCCACCCCGCCCTTCTGGTTGGCCACCACCATCACCCGGGTGTTCGCCGGTCGCGGGAACGCCTCGGCCGCCGACGGGCGACGTAGCCGCACTGCCGTCCGCGCTGCGGCCGCGATCGGAGTGTCGGCTGCCTCCGGTGCGTCCCCGGTGGCCGGCTGCGCGGCGGTTGCCGGCGCGGGCGCCGGTATGGCCGCCGGTCTGCCCGTTTCACGTGAAACGGGCTCCCCGAATGGGGCGATCGCGGGCCGCGTACGGAGCTGCTGCCGGCTCGGGTCGCGACGGTGGGCGGTATCCGGCCAGCCCAGGCCACCCGGGGATCCACCCGGCTCAGGACCGGGACGGGGAGTAGGAGCGGGCCAGCCAAGTCCGGTGGCGGCCGTCACCGCGCAGCCCCGGTCAGGTCGATCCGGACCACCTGCACCCCAGCAGCACCCGGCATGCCCAACTGCACGATCTGCGCGATTCCCCCCATGTCCCGCATCGTTCCCGACGCGACCGACAGCTCTGCCCGAGCGGACTCCCCCTTGATCGCCAGGATCAGTCCCCCGGGACGCGCCAGCCCCGCCAGCCATGGCAGCAACCGGACCAGGGGGGCCACCGCGCGGGCGGTGACGACGTCGAACGGCCCGACCGGGTGCCGTTGCCCCCGCGCGTCGACGACCACGGGGCCGGTCCCGTCCACCCGACCACGAACGATCTGCACGTCCGGGCGGTCCAGTTGCGCCGTCATCTGCCGCAGGAAGGCAATACGTCGCTCAGCAGCGTCCACGAGCGTCACCGACAGGTCGGGTCGGGCGATCGCCAACGCCAGGCCCGGCAGTCCGGCGCCGGACCCGACGTCGGCCACCGACACGGCCCGGGGGATCAGCGCGCCGATCGCGGCGCCGTTGAGCAGGTGACGGTCCCAGATCCGGGGCAGCTCGCGGGGGCCGATGAGTCCGTACCGCACGCCCGCGTCGGCCAGTGCTGCGGCATAGCGGGCTGCCTGCGCCAGTCGGGGTCCGAACAGTGCAGCCGCCGCCGGTCCGGGCTCCGGCGCGATGCTGGCGGTCAGGACGCGCGGACGACGACGTGGCGGTGCGGGTCCGCGCCCTCGGACTCTGAGTCCAGGCCCAGTGCGGCGACCGCATCGTGGGCGATCTTGCGTTCAAAGGCGCCCATCGCCGGCAGCGCCGCGGTCGGTGCGCCGTCGCGAACCTGGTGCGCGGCGGCCTGGGCCAGTTCGGTGATCTCGCCGCGCCGCCGGTCCCGGTACCCGTCGACGTCAACGACCAGCCTGGTTCGGGCGCCGGTCGCGCGGGTCACCGCCAGCCGGGTGAGGTCCTGCAGCGCGGTGATCACCGAGCCATCCGTTCCGACCAGGTGCGACACGTCACCCCCGACCAGGGACACCAGCGGGCGATCCGCGTCGGCGTCGATGTCGATGTCACCGTCCAGATCGGCGATGTCGAGCAGCTCCTCCAGGTAGTCCGCGGCGACGTCACCCTCACGTTCCAGCGAGACGCCGACTGCCTGATCGCCCTCGCCGTCCTGGCCGGGAGCGGTGTCGACGGAATCGTCGCCAGCACGGCGGTGGGTCCGGGTCGGCTGGGGCGTGTCGTCCGCGGCATTGACCGGCTCGGTGGCGGGCAATCCGGGCGCTGCTGACCCGTCGGGTCCGGGCTGAGCCATTCTCAAAGGTCCTTTCCGCAGGTCACGGGCGGGGCATGGTCATATCGTCACATCCGTTGACCGGGCCGACCCGGAAGGGGCAGCCTACGGGCAGGTCCGGGCAGAACAGATCCGGCGCGGCCAGGGCAGCTCCGCGGCAGTGGCTTGGTTAGGGGGACAGACCCAGCGGAGCTGGATGAGGGGTCAACCACCGGGGCGACGGGGCGACGGTCGCCCGGGCTGTCCGGGGCGACCGCTGGGCCGGCTGCCGCTGCTCGGGCGGGCAGCCACCCCGTTCCGGGCGCTGCGCGTGGTCCGGCGTGGCTGCTGGCGCCCGCCCGGGGGACGGGCGACCGCCGGCGCCGATGTTGCCGGACCACCGGGATCGCCTGCCCGCGATGCCGTCGCGGCCAGGACCGGCGTGGCCGCGGCCGGCTCGGTCTTCCCCGCAGCGCGCCGGCGTTCCTGCAGCTCCGCCCATGCCGCCGATCCCGGGGTCGGATTGCGCCTGATGACGTAGTACTGCTGACCGGCGGTCCAGACGTTGGTGGTCAACCAGTATAGCAGCACACCGATGGGGAAGTTGATGCCGGTCACGGCGAAGATCAACGGGAATGCGTAGAGCATGAGCTTCTGCTGCTGCGCGAACGGGCCGGTCAACGCCTCGGCGGGCAGGTTCTTCCGGGTCAACTGGCGCTGGGTGATGAACGTGGTTGCCGACATCGCCACGATGAGCACAATCGTGACGACCTGCACCGTCCAGGTCGAGGCACCGACGAACTTGTCCGAGATCCCGGCGCCGAGGAAGGTCGCGTGGTTCAGCGACTCGGCCTGTGACGTGCTGAGTAGACCCCGTCCGATCGGCTTATCCTTGGCCGCGCCCTCTAACACCCGGAACAGGGCGAAGAACACCGGGGACTGCAGCAGCAACGGAAGACAGGAGGAGAACGGGTTGGTCTTCTCCTCCTTGTAGAGCTTCATCAGCTCCTGGGACTGCTTCTCCCGGTCGTCCTTGTACTTCTTGGTGATCTCCCGGACCTTGGGCTGGATGACGGCCATCTTGCGGCTGGCGTGGATCTGCTTGACGAACAGCGGGATCAACACGATCCGGATGACGATGGTCAGTCCCACGATCGACAGCGCCCAGGTCAGCCCGCTACCGGCGTCCAGACCCAGCCGCGTCAGTAGCCAGTGCCACGCCAGCAGGACCGCCGAGACCGCGTAGTAGAGCGGACTGAGGATCGTGTCGATCACGGTTTGACCTTTCGGGTCGGTGCAGGACGGGCAGGCGCGTGGCTCCCATGCTCCCTCAGGTCAGCCCCGGTGGGCTGCGTGGGCGCAGCGCCAGCAGGCCGCTTCATCCGCGCGTGAGTCGCCCGACTCCGGTCGCTTCGGGCGGGCTGCGGCTGAGGCTGGTCCTGGGGTTCGGGTGCCGAAACGGATCCGGGCTCGGCTTCCGGAACCGGTCTGGTCCCGGCGTCGGGATCTGTGCCCGGGACGGGGTCGTACCCGCCATCGGACCACGGGTTGCAGCGGATGACGCGGCGAACGGCCAGCCAGCTACCTCGCACCGCACCGAACCTGGTCACCGCTTGAAGGGCGTACATCGAGCAGGACGGGTGGTACTTGCAGACCGGACCGTAGATCGGGCTGATCACAGCCCGGTAGATACGGAGCAGACCGATCAGAATCCACTTCATCGTGATACCTGCGCTTTCGCCGGCGCCGGAAGGAGGGCGCGGCGCAGCGCAGCGTCCAGATCACCGGCTAGCTGGGTCCCCGCCGCACCCGGTCCGGCCCGGACAATCACCATCGACGCCGAGGGCAGCGTAGACACCCGGTCGGCCAGTAGGGCGCGCAGTTGGCGGGACACCCGGTGACGCAGCACCGAGTTCCCGACGGCGCGGCCCACGACCAACCCGCAGCGCGCCGGTCCATCACCGGATCGTGTGAGCAGGTGCACCGTCAGTGAACCGGCGCGGGCGCGACGGCCCTGCCGCAGCACGAGCCGGTGGTCAGCGGTACGGCTCACGCGCAATGGTCGCGGCAACACGCGGACACGGTCCCGTCGGGGTTCGAGCGGAGGGTGGGGAAGAAGGTCGCTGGAAGCCGGTGGGCAGGCCCATCGTTTCCCTGGCGCGTCTGACCGTCCTCAGACGGTGAGTTCTTTCCGGCCCTTGGCCCGCCGGGAGGCGAGGATGGCCCGTCCGGCGCGAGTCCGCATGCGTAGGCGGAACCCGTGCTTACGGGCACGTCGACGGTTGTTGGGCTGGAAGGTGCGCTTGGGCATCGGACGTCTCCTCGGCGCCCGGAGGCGCCCATTTAGGTCAACGGCACCGGCAAGCGGCACGCTGATCAACGGCACCGGCAAGCGGCACCAGGCAGGTGGTGTGGCAGTGGACGTCGCGGACGGTCCTCGTCCGGGCGGCCCGGCGCCGCCATTGCTGACTGCCCGGACCGACCAACGGTAGGTCGAGTGGGCAGGACGGTCAACCGAGGCAGGCGCGCGGCCACCGAACACGGTGCGGTGGGGCGCGCGGCCTGACGCCCGCGGTTTGGCACCAGCCGCTGAGATTGCTACCTTCGGCCCCTTGCGGCACGTCGTTCATCGCCGCCGTTTTCAGCTGTCGACGTCGGTTGGTCGCGAGCGTCGGAGCGCTGCCCGTCGGAGACCTCGACGCTGTCCACAGTCTGTGGATACGGTGTGGATCGTCCCGTCGAGGGCGCTCTGAACCGGCTCCGCACCACATCACCGGCCTTCAGACCGTTTAGAGATCGCCGATCTAGCTACCTACGGTCATACTAAATGCACTACCAGTGTCTGGCGCGGTGTTCAGGCAACCGCTTGCGAAAGGGGCGACAGGTGACGCAGCTCGAGACGGCGGGGTCGTGACGTCGGGCGGCGGTGTCGAGGAGTCACTGGGCGCGGCCTGGCTCCGAGCCCTGTCGACGCTGGGCACGCACCTGCCGGTGCACCAGCGGGTCTGGCTCGACGCCTGTCGGCCCATCACGATGTCCGGCGACACCGTGCTCGTCGAGGCGCCTGACGACTTCACCCGACGGCGCATCGACAGTGGACTGCGACCACTGCTGGCCGACGCGCTCGCCTCTGAAATCGGCCGCGTGATCCTGCTCGACGTCGAGCTCGCCCCGGATGTCGACGATCAGCGCTCAGCCGGCGGGGGACTGGACGCCGAGGCGGGCGTGGCCGTCGCCGGCGCAGGCCGCCTGGGGGCCCCAGCCGCTACCGCCAACGGCACTCCGGGCGCCCCGTCCGGGCAGCAACACCGCTCAGACGGGATGCCCGACGCCCTGCTACCGGAGTCCACAGCCGGTCTTCGCGCTCGCCCCGGCGAGTCAGCCGCCTCCTCGCGCCAACATCAGGACTCCGGCACGGCCCGGACGGCCGCGGGTGCCGCGGCGCCAAGGCGCGGGCGGGACCCGGTGGGCCTCAACCCGAAGTACGGCTTCGACAGCTTCGTCACCGGGTCGTCCAACCGCTTCGCCCACGCGGCTGCAGTCGCCGTCTCCGAGGCGCCGGGAAAGGCTTATAACCCCCTGCTCATCTACGGGGAGTCCGGCCTGGGCAAGACGCACCTGTTGCACGCTATCGGCCACTACGCGGCCAGCCTCTTCAACGACATCAGCGTGCTGTACGTCAGCTCCGAGGAGTTCACCAACGACTTCATCAACTCGATCCGCGATGACCGGTCCAGCGAGTTCCAACGCCGCTACCGTGACGTGGACGTCCTGCTCGTCGATGACATCCAGTTCCTGGAGAACAAGGAACGGACCCAGGAGGAGTTCTTCCACACCTTCAACACCCTGCACAATGCGGATAAGCAGATCGTCATCAGCTCCGACCGCCCACCCAAAGAGCTCTCCACACTGACCGACCGGCTGCGCAACCGGTTCCAGTGGGGACTGATCACCGACGTGCAACCGCCGGACCTGGAGACGCGGATCGCGATCCTGCGCAAGAAGGCGGCCCAGGAGCGGCTCAGCGCGCCACCGGAGGTCCTCGAGCTGATCGCCACCAAGGTTCAGCGGAACATCCGTGAACTGGAGGGGGCACTGATCCGTGTCACCGCCTACGCCAACCTGACCCGGGTCGCGGTCGACTCCGACATCGCCGAAGTGGTACTGCGCGACCTGATGCCGGACAACGCCGACCCCGAGATCGCGGCCAGTTCGATCATGGACACCACCGCTACCTACTTCGATATCACCGTCGACGAACTGTGTGGCCCGAGCCGCAACCGCAATCTGGTCAACGCCCGACAGATCGCCATGTATCTGTGTCGGGAGTTGACCGAGCTGTCGCTGCCCAAGATCGGACAGCTGTTCGGGGGCCGGGACCACACCACGGTCATGCATGCCGAACGCAAGATTCGTGAGGGCATGAAAGAGCGGCGAACGCTCTTCAACCAGGTGACGGAATTGACCAACAAAATCCGTCAACAGCGTCGCTGACCGACGTCCGGGGCGTCCGATCCCCGGACACCCCGGACACCCGCGGCACCGTGGGACTCCCCTGACGCGACCCCCGGCTGCTGGGATCACGTCGCCGAGTGACGACCCGGTGACGGAGTCATACACACGTTGTGGAAAACCTGTGGACAACTCGCGCGCCACGCCGGCCACCCGGTGGAAACCCGCCGATGCTCCGGTGGACCGTGGATTGGTGCCCGACGCGCTCCACCGACCGCCGGGGCGCCAGGTCGGCCTGTCCACACCACTGACCCCACCGGGTGGACCGGCGGTTCTGCCCTGCGGCCAGCACCGGAGTGCCGAACGCACCAGTCGTCCACAGAATCCACCGCCCCTACTGCGGTGACGACATATGTCTGCTGATCGATAGATGTCCGCCTCCGGCCCGCCCGGCTGTGGACGGCCCGGTTCTCCCTGTCGGCAGTCGGTGCATGGCAGGATCGCCGTCACCCCGCTGCGCGGCGTGTGCGTCACGGCAGCGGAACGAGGGCCGCACCGGTCCGCGTGCGCTCACTGATCAGGAAGGGTGCCGCCGTGAAGCTGCGTATCGAACGCGACGCGTTCGCCGACGCGGTTGCGTGGGCCGCGCGGAGTCTTCCCACCCGTACCGCGGTTGTGCCAGTCCTCGCCGGACTGCTGGTGCAGGCGGGTCAGCCGGACCCCGGCTTCGGTGAGGGACCGGACACGTTGACCCTGTCCGGCTTCGACTACGAGACCGCAACCCGGGTCGGACTGCCCGCTGATGTGGGCGAACCGGGTCGGGTTCTCGTGCCCGGCCGGTTGCTCGCCGACATCGCGAAGAGCCTTCCGGTCGCGCCGGTCGAGCTCGCCACGGAGGACAACCGGCTGATCGTCCGGTGTGGCCCCGCCCGCTTCGCGCTCACCCTGCTTCCGCAGGAGGACTACCCCGAGCTGCCCCCGCCACCCGGTGCGTCCGGAACCGTGCCTGCCGCGACGTTCGCCGAGGCGGTGGTGCAGGTCGCGGTCGCCGCTGGGCGCGACGACATGCTCCCGGTACTGACCGGGGTCCAGGTCGAGGTCAGCGGTGACCGGCTGCGGCTTCTTGCGACCGACCGCTACCGGCTGGCGGTCCGGGATCTGCAGTGGTCTCCGATCGACCCTGACGCCACCGGGTCCGCGCTCATCCCGGCCCGGGTGCTCTCGGACGCAGCGAAGGCGATGGCCAGCGGCGGGGAGATCGCGATCTCCTTTCCGCTGCAGCAGCCCACCGGTACGGCAACCGGGTCGCCAAGCGGTGGCGGGGTGATCGGGCTGTCCGGCGGGACACCGGGGGCCCCCCGCACCACCACCACCCGACTGCTGGAAGGTGAGTACCCGAAGGTGCTCAGCCTGTTCCCCGCCGAGCAGACGATCACCAGCCGGGTGCCGACGGCGCGGCTGCTGGAGTCGGTGCGCCGGGTCGCGTTGGTCGCGGACCGCAATGCTCCGATCCGGCTCGGCTTCGACGCTGCCGAGCTGACTCTGGACGCGGGGAGCGGCGAGGACGCCCTGGCCAGCGAGGTCATCGAGGCCACGACCGTGGGAGAACCCATTTCCGTCGGCTTCTTCCCGAGCTACCTGATCGAGGGCCTGCAACATCTCGGTGCCCCGGTTGCCCGATTCGCGTTCACCCACCCGACCAAGGCAGTCGTCCTGACCGGGGCCAGCGATCAGGACAACGAGGTGGACGAGTCCTACCGGTACCTGGTGATGCCCCGCCGGCTGCCCGGCTGATCGACGGAGTCGGCTGCCCGGGTGGGGTCGGCGGTGTTGCGTTGTCGGTCGTGCGTGCAAAGCTGCCGACATGCGAATGGGACTGATCGGGCTGGGCAAGATGGGCGGGAACATGCGCACCCGCCTGCGGAACGCGGGCATCGAGGTTGTCGGTTTCGACCGCAATCTGGAGCGCAGCGACGCCAGTGACCTTGCGGACATGGTGGCCCAGCTGCCGGCGCCGCGGATCGTGTGGTCGATGCTGCCGGCGGGCAAGGTCACCCAGGACACGGTGGACGCCATGCAGCAGCTGCTCGGGCGCGGGGACCTGCTCATCGAGGGCGGCAACTCCCGCTGGACCGAAGACCTGCGCCACGCCGAGCAGCTCGCGGGGGCCAGCATCGGCTACGTCGACGCCGGGGTCTCCGGCGGCGTGTGGGGCCTGGACAACGGCTACGCGCTCATGGTCGGCGGCTCGCCCGAGGACGTCGGTCGGGCTCAGCCGATCTTCGACGCTCTCAAGCCCCCCGGGGAGTACGGCTTCGCGCATGCGGGCAGTGTCGGTGCCGGGCACTACGCCAAGATGGTCCACAACGGCATCGAATACGGGCTGATGCAGTCCTACGCCGAGGGCTACGAGCTGCTCGAGGCGACCGGGATCGTCGAGGACGTCCCGGCCGTGTTCAATAGTTGGCGCTCGGGCACGGTGATCCGGTCGTGGTTGCTGGACCTCATGAGCACTGCCCTCGACGCGGACCCGACATTGTCGAAGATCAGCGGCTACGCGGAGGACTCCGGGGAGGGTCGCTGGACGCTGGAGGCGGGTATCGAGCACGCGGTTCCGCTCCCGGCGCTGGCCGCGGCGCTGTTCGCGCGCTTCTCCTCGCGGCAGGACGACAGTCCGACGATGAAGGCGGTCGCCGCGCTGCGAAACCAGTTCGGGGGGCACGCCATTAAGGCCGAAGATCCGTCGGCGGCCGCGCGGACGTCGGCTGAGACCGAGGACCGCTGACCCGGACGGGGGTGTCGTGTACGTCGCAGCCCTGGACCTGACCGATTTCCGCTCCTACCCCCGACTGTCCCTGCGGCTGGAGCCGGGCAGCACCGTGTTCCTCGGCCCGAACGGGCAGGGCAAGACCAACCTGCTGGAGGCGATCGGATACGTAGCCACCCTGGGTAGTCATCGGGTGGCGAGCGATGCTCCGCTGGTGTCCGCGGGCGCGGACCGCGCGATCGTTCGGTGCACAGTGATGCGGGCGGGTCGCCCGGCCCTGGTCGAACTCGAGCTGGCCAGCGGGCGGGCCAATCGCGCCCGGCTCAATCGGGCCCCGGTCCGCCGGATCGCCGACGTGTTGGGAACGCTGCGGACCGTGTTGTTCGCTCCCGAGGATCTGGCGTTGGTCAAGGGGGATCCGGCCGGTCGGCGGGAGTTCCTGGATGCCTTCCTGGTCTCCTCGGCCCCGCGCTGGGCGGCGGTCCGGGCGGACCTGGATCGGGTGATCCGGCAACGCACCTCCCTGCTGCGCTCGGCCGCCGGGCTCGCCCGGGCCGGCCGTGGCGCTGACCTGCGCACCCTCGACGTCTGGGACGACCAGCTCGTCGACCTGGCCGCCGAGCTGATCACCGGTCGCCTGGACGCGCTGGCCCGATTGCGGCCGCATGTCCGGGACGCCTACCAGGCCCTCTCCGGTGGCGGGCAGGCCGAGGTCTCCTACCGGTCAGCCGTCGTCCAGGCAGCCGGAATCGAAGCAGCCGGAAGCCCGTCCGAGGTGAGTGCGGCGTTGGGCGATGCCATGCGCGGCGAGCTTGCCCGCCGGCGAGCGGAGGAGCTGGACCGCGGGCAGTGTCTGGTCGGGCCGCACCGCGATGACCTGGTGCTGGGCGTCGGCGAGCTGCCCGCCAAGGGCTACGCCAGCCACGGTGAGTCCTGGTCGGTCGCGCTCGCGCTGCGGCTGGGGACCTTCGCGGCGCTGCGGCAGGCCGATGACATGGGGGATCCGGTGCTATTGCTCGACGACGTGTTCGCCGAACTGGACGAACGCCGCCGCAACCGCCTGGCCGTACTGGTCGCCGACGCCGAACAGGTTCTGGTGACTGCCGCTGTTGCCGCCGATGTCCCCGGTCTGCTGCTCGAGCGCACGAATGGCACCCCGACCCCGGCCGCGGACCCGGGCGGGGCGGGCGCCGGGCCGGTCCTGTTCGAGGTGACCTCCGGTCAGGTGACCCGTGCCGCGTGAAGCGGGCCGGCCCGACGGAGACGCGGTTTCCGACGGAACCGGGAGACCGCGCAAGGCCGGGACAACGGATGAGCCGCTGACCCTGGAGGAGCCGGTTACCCCGGATGAAACCGGGCTGGATCTGGCCCGGGCCCTGGCGGGTCGGCTCGCGGCCGGTTCCCGGGGCAGCCGACGACGCCGCTCAGCGCACCCGTCGTCGCAACCGCATAACCCCGGTGGCGCTGACCGCCCGGGGCGGACGGGGCAGCCGATGCGCGGGCAGACCGGACGCGGGACGGCTCCGGGTTCCCGGGTGGGAGGGCTCGCAACGCCGGAGCCGTTCACCGGGCCGGCTGCCGATGCCAACGACCCGGCCACGCTCGCGGCGGCGCTGCGGCAACTGCTCGATGTCCGCGGCTGGCGGGAGCAGACCCAGGTCTGGACCGTGCTGTCACGCTGGGCTGAGCTGGTCGGTGAGCAGACCGCTGCCCACTGTCAGCCGGTCTCGCTGCGCGACGGGGACCTCCGGGTACGCGCGGACTCCTCGGCCTGGGCCACCCAGCTGCGGCTGCTGACGCCGCGCATCGTGGCAACCGTCAACGATCAACTCGGCTCGCCGGTGCTGCGGTCGGTCGTCGTGGACGGGCCGGTAGGGCCATCCTGGCGGCACGGTCGACTGGGGGTCAGTGGCGGCCGGGGACCGCGTGACACCTACGGGTGACGGACCAACGGGACCCCCTCTACCCGACTGGTGGACCGCTCGACGGCCGCCCACAGGGCCGCAGCCGGCCAGTTAGGTCAGCGGCGGCCCCGCGTTCCGGCCGCCGGAAAGCCCGTCGCGACGTAGGATGGGCAGGTCAGTCACCGCGTCCGGGACCGTCCACTCCACCTCCGACGCCGACTCAGCGGACCGCCGCCGACCAGCTGCGGTTTCGGTCGGTTTCCGCGGTGGTCCAGCGGGACTGGGCGCGTCCCACGTGCAGTGGGCCCTCGTAGCCGTCACCGCGCCGGAACGTCGCGGTCGACGTTGGCTGCGGCGGGCCGCGTGCACCCGGCAGCGAGGACCCCGTTGAGCACCGACCTGGACAGTTCGACCACCGCCGATGGCACCGATCAGGTGAGCCAGCCTGAAACCGCCCCGGACAACGGCTCGGCCCCGGTCTACAACGCCAGTTCGATCACCGTCCTGGAGGGCCTGGAAGCCGTCCGCAAGCGACCGGGCATGTACATCGGCTCCACCGGTGAGCGAGGGCTGCACCACCTGATCACCGAGGTGGTCGACAACTCCGTCGACGAGGCACTCCAGGGGCACTGCGACCTGATCGAGGTGACGCTGCTGCCCGACGGCGGGGTCCGGGTCGTCGACGACGGCCGGGGCATCCCCGTGGACATTGTCGAGACCGAGGGTCTGCCTGCCGTCACCGTGGTGCTGACGGTGTTGCACGCGGGCGGCAAGTTCGGTGGCGGTGGTTACAAGGTGTCCGGCGGGCTGCACGGCGTCGGGGTGTCGGTCGTCAACGCCCTGTCCTCGCGGCTGCACGTCGACGTCCGTCGCGAGGGGTACCGGTGGACGCAGGACTTCGCCGGTGGGTTCCCGGTCGCGGACCTGAGCCGGCGCGAACAGACCGCCGATCACGGCACCGCGATCACCTTCTGGCCCAATGACCAGATCTTCGAAACGACCGACTTCTCCTTCGACACGATGTCCAGCCGATTCCGGGAGATGGCGTTCCTGAACCGGGGCCTGCGGATCACGCTGCGCGACGAACGGATACGCGATGCGGGTTCCAGCGCCGACACCGCCGACCCGGCCGCGGGCGAGCTCGTCGCGGCGGCCGAGCAGGCGGCCGCTGCCGCGGGCGCCTCGGCAGACGCCGGGCCGGCCGGGGCCGACCGGGGCGAGGGCGACGAGCCCGAGCGTCGGCTCCGAGAGGTCAGCTACCGCTTCGAGGGTGGACTGATCGACTACGTCAACCACCTCAACGCATCCCGGGACCCCCTCCATGCCCAGGTCATCGCGCTGGACAACGACAGTCCCGACGCGGGACTGAGCCTGGAGATCGCGATGCAGTGGAACGCCGGCTTCACCGAGTCGGTGCACACCTTCGCCAACACCATCAACACCATGGAGGGCGGCACGCACGAGGAGGGCTTCCGGGCGGCGCTGACCACCACGGTCAACCGGTTCGCCGAGGACCAGGGGCTGGTCAAGAAGCCCGCCGACCGGTTGGCCGGGGAGGACATCCGCGAGGGCCTGACCGCGATCGTCTCCATCAAGCTGGCCGAGCCGCAGTTCGAAGGGCAGACCAAGACCAAGCTGGGCAACACCGAGGCCAAGGGCTACGTGCAGACCACGGTGAACGACCGGTTGGGCCAATGGCTCGGGGAGCACCCGAACGAGGGCCGGCTGATCGTGCGCAAATCGATCGCCGCCTCACAGGCCCGGATGGCGGCGCGCAACGCCCGCGAGCTGGCCCGCAAACGCAAGGGCCTGCTCGGCGGCGGGGGATTGCCGGGCAAGCTGGCCGACTGCTCCTCGCGCAACCCCGACGAGTGCGAGGTGTTCATCGTCGAGGGTGACTCGGCGGGCGGGCCGGCCAAGCAGGGCCGCAACCCGCGGATCCAGGCGATCCTGCCCATCCGCGGGAAGATCCTCAACGTGGAGAAGGCCCGCATCGACCGGGTGCTGGCCAACACCGAGGTCCAGGCGATCATCTCCGCACTGGGCACCGGGGTGCACGACGACTTCGACGTCGAACGGCTGCGCTACCACAAGATCGTGTTGATGGCCGACGCCGACGTCGACGGCCAGCACATCCGCACCCTGCTGCTCACGCTGCTGTTCCGGTTCATGCGCCCGCTGGTCGACCTGGGTTTCGTCTACCTCGCCCAGCCCCCGTTGTACCGGCTGAAGTGGACCCAGGGCCAGCACGACTACGTGTTCTCAGACTCCGAGCGCGATGCTCTCGTCCGCGACGGGCTGGCACATGGCCGGAAGTTGCCCAAGGAGGGCGGGGTCCAGCGCTACAAGGGCCTCGGGGAGATGAACGACGACGAGCTGTGGGAAACCACCATGAACCCCGACAGCCGGACCCTGCTGCAGGTCACCCTGGAGGACGCCGCCCGCGCGGACGAGATGTTCTCCATTCTCATGGGCGAGGACGTCGAGCAGCGGCGGTCGTTCATCCAGCGCAACGCGCGCGACGTCCGGTTCCTCGACATCTGAGAGCAGTGCGCCAATATAAGTGCGCCGCTCTCAATAGAGAGTGATGCTCACGGTTAGCCCACCCGGGTGTCCGACCCGGACCAGGAGAGGATTGGCATGGCGGAGGAGCAAACGGGTTCCGGAGCCGCCGGCCCGGTCGGACCGACCGGGCCGGTGCAGACCGGCAACGAGACCGACGGGTTCGGCCCGCACGGCCGGATCGAGCCGGTGGACCTGCAGGCGGAGATGCAGCGGTCCTACCTGGACTACTCGATGTCGGTCATCGTCGGGCGCGCCCTGCCCGACGTCCGTGACGGCTTCAAGCCGGTCCACCGCAAGATCCTCTACGGGATGTACGACGGCGGCTACCGACCGGAACGTCCGTTCAGCAAGTGCAGCCGAATCGTCGGGGAGGTGATGGGGCAGTACCACCCGCACGGCGACTCCGCGATCTACGACACCCTGGTCCGGCTGGGGCAGAGCTGGTCGATGCGTTATCCGCTGGTCGCCCCGCAGGGCAACTTCGGCTCGCCGGGCAACGACCCGGCCGGCGCGATGCGCTACACCGAGGCGCGACTGGCTCCGCTGGCCATGGAGATGGTCCGCGACATCGACAAGGACACCGTCGACTTCGGGCCCAACTACGACGGGCGGACCACCGAGCCGCTGATCCTGCCCGCCCGGTTCCCCAATCTGCTCGTCAACGGCAGCGCGGGGATCGCGGTGGGCATGGCTACCTCGATCCCGCCGCACAACCTGCGCGAGGTGGCGGCCGGATGCCAGTGGGCACTGGAACATCCCGACGCGCAGCGGGATGAGCTGGTCGCCGCGCTGCTGGAACGCATCCCCGGCCCGGACTTCCCGACCCGCGGGCTGGTGGTGGGCCGGTCCGGGATCGAGGACGCGTACCGCACCGGGCGCGGCCTGATCACCATGCGCGGCGTCGTCGACGTGGAGGAGCTGGAGGGTCGGACCTGCCTGGTCATCAGTCAGCTGCCTTACCAGGTCAACCCCGACTCGCTGCAGACCAAGATCGCGGACCTGGTCAACTCCGGTCGCGTCGGTGGCATCGCCGACCTGCGCAACGAGAGCAGTAGTCGCACCGGTATGCGGATCGTCGTGGTGCTGCGCCGGGACGCGGTGGCCAAGGTCGTGCTGAACAACCTCTACAAGCACACCCAGCTGCAGGACACCTTCGGTGCCAACATGGTCGCCCTGGTCGACGGTGTGCCGCGCACACTGCCGCTGGACGCCTTCGTCCGGCACTGGGTCGCCCATCAGGTCGAGGTCATTCAGCGCCGCACCCGCTACCTGCTCGGCGCCGCCGAACGGCGGGCGCACGTGTTGCGCGGGTACGCGAAGGCCATGGACGCACTCGACGAGGTCATCGCCCTGATCCGGGCGTCGGCGTCGGCCGAGGCCGCGCAGACCGGGCTGATGGACCTGTTGGACATCGACGAGGTGCAGGCGCGGGCGATCCTGGAACTGCAGCTACGCCGGCTGGCGGCCCTGGAACAGCAGGCCATCCGCGACGAGCTCGGCCGGATCCTGGCCGAGATCGAGGACTACGAGGCGATCCTGGCCAGCCCCGCGCGGCAGCGTTCGATCATCAGCGAGGAACTCGCCGAGATCGTCGACCGCTTCGGCGACGAGCGGCGGACCGAACTTGTACGGGCCGAGGGCGACATGAGCATGGAGGACCTGATCGCCCGGGAGCAGGTCGTCGTCTCCATCACGCGGGGCGGATACGTCAAGCGAACCAGGGTCGATCTCTATCGCTCCCAGCGCCGGGGCGGTCGGGGGGTGCGCGGGGCGGGCCTGCGCGGTGACGACGTGGTCGACCACTTCTTCGTCACCTCGACCCACAACTGGCTGCTGTTCTTCACCGACGCCGGGCGGGTGTACCGGGCCAAGGGCTACGAACTGCCCGAGGCCAATCGCGACGGCCGCGGCCAGCACGTGGCCAATGTGCTGGCCTTCCAACCCGACGAGCAGATCGCCCAGGTGCTCGACATCGCCGACTACCAGGCTTCGCCCTACCTGGTGTTGGCCACCCGGCGCGGCTACGTGAAGAAGACCCGGCTCGCCGACTTCGACTCCAACCGCACCGGCGGCGTGATCGGGATCATCCTGCGCGAGGCGGACGACGCGGTCATCGGCGCGGAATTGGCCGCCGCCACCGATGACCTGCTGCTGGTCAGCCGCCGCGCGCAGTCGGTCCGGTTCCGTGCCGACGATGAGCAGCTGCGACCGATGGGCCGGGCGACCTCCGGGGTGACCGGGATGAAATTCCGCGACGGCGACGAGCTGCTGTCGATGTCGGTGGTCCGCGCCGGGACCCCGGAACCCGGTTACGTCTTCACGGTCACCGGCAACGGCTACGCCAAGCGGACCGACGTCGGGGAGTACCGACTGCAGGGCCGGGGCGGGCTGGGGATCCGGGCCATGCGGATCGCCGAACAGCGGGGCGCCCTGGTGGGCGCGCTCGTTGTCGCCGAGACCGACCAGGTGCTTTCGGTTCGTGCCGGTGGCGGCGTCACCCGCAGTGCGGTCGCCGAGGTTCCGGTGCGCGGGCGGGACACCATGGGGGTGCGGTTCGTGGAATCCGGCAGCGGCGCGGACGCCGTCGTGGCCATCGCTCGCAGCGTTGAGTTGGCACCGGAAGACCTCGACGAGGACTCCGTCGCAGATGGTGAACCCGGTCCGGACCAGCCCACCGACGTCGGCTCTGCCGCCCATGACGGGACCGTGGCACCGGACGAGGCGGCCGGCGGGGAGTCGGTGGAAGCGGTCCCAGTCGAATCCGACGCCGGGCAGACCGGACCCTCCGAGGCCTCCGGGAGCGCGCGGGCGGGTGAGGATGGGGGGCAGCCGGACGCAACCGGCGACGACGACGGGTCGACCGATCCCTCGGAGGGGAGCCCGCAGGCATGACGACGGACAATCCCGGCCACGGCGGGGCGGGAACCGCCGCGCAGCGGCGTCCCGAAACCGACGGCCCCTGGCGGGGGGATCGTCGCCAACCGGGTAACCGTGTCCCGGCGGGACCGCCCGGCGCCGAACGCGCCGCCTCCCCGGCCCAGCGACCTTCTGAGCGGCCCAGCGAGCGCCCGGCGGACCGGCCCGCGGGGCGCGAGCCGGGACGTGGTGAAGGGCGCAATCGCGACGAGCGCCGAGGCGAGATCCGAAAGGCCCGCGAGCAGGTACAGGCGCGTACCCGCGCCCCGCACCCGCGCACCCGGCGGGCTCAGCTGCGGGCGGCCCGCCTCGATCCGTGGTCGGTGATGAAGGTGTCGTTCATGCTGTCCATCGCCCTGGCCATCGTCGGGGTGGTGGCGGTGACGGTGCTCTGGTCGGCGCTGTCCGCCGCCGGGGTGTTCGAGACCGTCAACTCCTTCGTCCGCGACAAGGCCACCTTCGGCGAGCAGGGGCTCGGCTTCGATGTGCTCCGCTACGTCGGGCTGAACCGGGTGCTGGGCGTCACCCTGCTGCTGGCCGTGGTCAATGTCGTGCTCTGGACGGCACTGGCCACGCTGTTCAGCTTCGTCTACAACCTCACCGCCGGGCTGCTGGGCGGCATCGAGGTCACCCTCGCCGAGACGGAGTGAGCGCTCCGGCCGGATCCGGACCGGCGAGCCGGTCCGCTAGTCTGGGCGGCTGCGCATCACGGGCCTATAGCTCAGACGGTTAGAGCGCTTCCCTGATAAGGAAGAGGTCAGAGGTTCAAGTCCTCTTAGGCCCACCCGTACCCGCCCGGAGGTCCCTATGCCCCTGAGAAGCCTGCTGGTCGGGACCGCGCTGCTGGTTTTCGGCGGGGTGGTGTTGCGCCGGGCCAGGGCACGCCGCTCGGAGCAGCTGCTGTGGGACGAGGCGGCCCGCGCTCCGATGGCCCGCGACCTTCGCTGATCACCCGCCGCAACGGTCTGAGCTGACTCGAGCCGGGCCGAAAACCGACGTCAGGTGCGCCCGTACGTCGGGCGGTGAGGAGTGGAGCCGAGGGGATTCGAACCCCTGACATCTGCCTTGCAAAGGCAGCGCTCTACCACCTGAGCTACGGCCCCGCGCCAGCCTCAGCGTAGCGGCGGGACGCCGGCGACCACCGATGTCCCGCCGCTGACGGCTTCGGTCAGTTGTCCCCGGTCGGCCTCGGCTTGGCCGGGGTCGGCCCCCCCGGGGTCCCCGGGGGCCCCTCGCCCACCGGTCCCTCGCCGACCGGTCGGTCGGGCTCGACCTGCTCGGCCTTGGCCGCACCGGCCATCGCCGACGCCGTGCCCGCCGCCGCGGCCGGTGTGGTCGTCAGCAGCGTGTCGGCGGCCACGTGGGACTGTGCCGCGGTCGCATCCGCCGGCTGCACCGTCGCGTTGGCGGGCGGCATGGCAGTGTCGGCTGGCTCCACCGTCGTCCAGGGGTCGACCGGGGGCTGGCGGACCAGCCGCCATACGCCGTAAGCCGCGCCGCCGATCATGCTGGTCAGCAGCACCGTCCGCGGCCAGCGGCGGCGGCGCCGGGCCGCGACGACCTCCGTCCCACGCAACGCCGCGACAGCGGCCCCGCCCCGCCGGGCCACCTCGCGGGCGACGGGTTCGGCCCGCTCGGCCAGGTCCGAGGCGACGTCCCGGGCCGAGGAACCGGCGGCCGCGAGAGCCGGCGCGACCGTCGTGCCCGCCCTGGCCAGGACCGGCCCCACCTTGGCGCCGGCTTCGGCCAGTGCCGGTCCGACCGTCGTCCCCACCGATGTCCCTGCCTTGACCACCGCGGGAACCGCCTTGCGGCGGGCGTCGTCGACGACGGGGCCGACCCGGTCGCGGACCTCGGCCAGGTACGGCGTGACGTGGTCGGCGGCGTTGGTCAGGGACGGACCCACGGCGTGAGCGACCTTTCCATAGGCGTCGCTGACCACCGGTCCGACCCGCCCGGACACCCCGGCTGCCAGCGGCCTGCCCCGTTCGATCGCAGCACCTGCCGCGGACTGCGCCTTCGCCAGATACGGATCGACCTGTTCGCGGGCCTTCCTGAGGTCTGTCATGGTCCCCACCTTCCGTCAGTTCGGTCGTGCCGATCCTCCCCCACACCCCGGGTGCGGCGCACCGCCAGTCGCGCCGGGACGGATGGCGGCCGTTCGCCGATGCCCGGCCAGCCGACCCGGGCAGCCGACCGCACCCCGTGGAAGGATCGGAGGCCGACCATCCGTCAACTCCCGGAGGAACGACGTGCCTGAGCAGGTCACTGCCACGCTGAACACCAACCGCGGCGACATCGTCGTGACCCTCATGCCCGACCAGTCGCCCAAGACAGTCCGTAACTTCCTCGGGCTGGCTGAGGGCACCAAGGAGTTCACGGACCCCAAGACGGGCAAGACCACCACCGGCCCGTTCTATGACGACACCGTCTTCCACCGGGTCATCGACGGGTTCATGATCCAGGGCGGGGATCCATTGGGCACGGGTACCGGCGGCCCGGGGTACACCTTCGCCGACGAGTTCAGCCCCGGACTGGTCTTCGACCGGCCCTACCTGCTCGCCATGGCCAACGCCGGGCCCGGCACCAACGGCTCGCAGTTCTTCATCACCGTCGGGAAGACCCCGCACCTGAACCGCAAGCACACCATTTTCGGCGAGGTCGCGGACGCGGACAGCCGCGCAGTCGTCGATGCGATCGCGACCACGCCCACCGCCCGGGGGGACCGCCCCGTCGACCCGGTCGTCATCGAAGGCATCACCGTCGAACGCTCCGGCGACGCCTGAGGGCGTAGCGCCCACCCACGCAGCTCCCCGGGCCAGGTCCGGGATCAGGAGGAAATCCGATGTCCCAGTCCGGCCCCGCAGCGTCGGCGGCGAAAACCGACGCGGCCCCGGTCTGCTACCGGCATCCGGACCGGGAGACCTACATCAGCTGTCAGCGGTGCGGGCGTCCGATCTGTCCGGACGACATGCGCCCGGCCAGCGTTGGTTTCCACTGCCCGGAATGCGTGCGCACCGACAACGCGGGCATGCGGACCCCGCGCACCGTGCTGGGCGGGGCGGTCCGCGGGCGGGACTCGACGGTCACCATGACCGTGATCGGGCTGTGCATCCTCGGGTACGGCCTGCAGCTGGCGGTTCCGTCTCTGGCCGACCGGTTCCTGCTGGTCGGCGGCTTTCTCGGTCCGTCGGGGGAACTGCAGGGCGTGGCCGGTGGCGAGTACTGGCGGCTGGTGACCGCGGGCTTCCTGCATGGCGGCCTGCTGCACCTGGGCGTGAACATGTTCAGCCTGTGGATTCTCGGTCGGCCGCTGGAGGCGGCGCTGGGTCGGCTGCGCTTCGCCGGGCTCTACCTGGCCGGACTGCTGGGGGCGGACGCAGTGGCCTACCTGCTCACCCCCCCGGGCGTGGCCGTGCTGGGTGCCTCGGGGGCCATCTTCGCGCTGCTGGGAGCCCTATTCGTGCTGGGACGGCGGCTCGGGCTGGACCTGCGCAGCCTGACCGGGGTGCTGGTCATCAACCTGGTCATCTCTTTCACCGTGCCCAACATCAGCTGGCAGGCGCACCTGGGTGGGCTGGTCAGCGGGGCGGTGGTGGCGGCCGGTCTGTTGCTGCCCGCCGCCCGTCGCCGACCGCTGCTGGCGGTCGGTGGGTACGTGGTCGTGGTGATCGCCACCGTTGCCGTCGTCGCATACCGCACCGTCTCGCTGACCAGCTGAGCCCATCCCGGCCCGCTGTCCACAGCTGTGGACAGACATGGGGAGAACTACAGCGGTGTAAGCACGGGGAAGTGATCGGCAGTGCCACTCGCTGCCGCCGGGCCGATACGCTGCGGGGGTGCCCGATGCCCCGCAGCGCCGCCGGCCCGGTCGGCGGTCCACCCGGCTCGGCGACGCCACGGCCGGAGCCGACGTCGACTCCGAGCTGAGCGACGCAGCAGCCGACGGCCCGGGACGCCCGCGCGGACAGAGCCCGTCCTGGGTCCCGGCGCTGATGGTCGCCTGTTTCCTGCTCGGGCTGGTGTGGCTGGTCGTCTATTACCTGGCCGGACAGCAGGTTCCGGGAATGTCGGGCCTGGGCAATTGGAACCTGCTCATCGGGATCGGGCTGATCTCGATCGGTTTCGTGGTCTCCACCCAGTGGCGCTAGCCGCCCAGCCGGTGACGATCAGCCTCACCGGGCAAGCCGACGCGGGGGCGACCCGCATCCTCGTCGTGGACAACTACGACAGCTTCGTCTACAACCTGGTGCACTATCTCGCCCAGCTCGGGGCCACTGTTGACGTTGCGCGCAACGACCGGATCGAGCTCGAGCAGGCGATGAGCTACGACGGGGTCCTGATCTCCCCCGGACCGGGCACCCCGGAACTGGCCGGCGTCAGCGTGGAGCTGGTGCGGGCAGCCGCCGCCGCTTCGACCCCGGTGTTCGGGGTCTGCCTGGGCCTGCAGGCCATCGGCGTCGCGTTCGGGGCTACGGTGGGGCGGTCCCCACAGCTGATGCACGGCAAGACCAGCCCCGTCCACCACGACGGAACCGGGGTCCTGGCCGGACTGCCCGACCCGTTCCCCGCCACCCGCTACCACTCTCTGTCGATCGACCCGGCCAGCGTGCCGAGCGAGCTGATCGTCACCGCTCACACCGACGACGGCACCGTGATGGCTGCCCGGCACCGGCGACTTCCGATCGAGGGCGTGCAGTTCCATCCGGAGTCAATCCTGACCGGGCACGGCCACCAGATGCTGGCCCGATGGCTGCTCACCTGCGGTGACCCGAACGCGATGCAGCGTGCCCGGGAACTTGGTCCGTTACTTGCCGGGGGCGCGTCGGCCGACACCCCCCGGGACAGCGCCGTCGGCTGACCGACCCCCGGGACAGCGCCGTCGGCTGACCGACGCCCGGGTGACCGGTTCAGTGCTTGCCGGGCTTGGGTTTCCCGCTTTTGGCCGGGCTTCGGCTTAGCGTGCTGCTTCTGCTTGGCCCCCACCGGCTTCACATTCTTCGGATTGGGCCTGACGGGTTTTGTCTTCGCCGATTTGGCCGTTGCCGGTTTGGTTATCGGGGCCTTACTGGTCGGTGGCGGGCTCTGTGACGTCCCCGTCGGCGACGGTGAGCCCGGTGCGGAGCGGGTCGGTGTCGGTGATGGCGTGGTGGTGCCGGACGGCGTCGGCGCGGTGGGCGTCGGGCTCGCCGGTCCGGTGGGGGATGGTGCTCCCTGGCTCGGGCTGGGCGATCCCGTGTCGGTTGCCGTGGGAAGGGGCGCGGTGCTCGCCGACGGGGTCGGTGTGAACCTCGGCGGGCTTGCCACCACCAGCTGGATCGTCGACCCCAGCGACGCCTGTCCGGTTCGGGGTGCCTGGTCCAGCACTGTGCCGGCCGCCCGGGAGGAGTCCTGCTGCAGCACGCTGATCTGGTCGAAGCCGGCCGCGCCCAGCCGGGTCCGGGCGATGTCGAGCTGGGAGCCCACCGTGTCGGGCACCGCGTTGGTGCCGTTGGCGACCTGCAGGGTCACCGTCGATCCGGCGTCCACGGACTGACCGGCAACTGGATCGCTGGCGACCACGGTCCCCGAGGCCGCCTTGTCCGGGACCAGAACCGGGTCGACCTTGAGACCGGCTCCGGTCAGGGCCGCCGTTGCGGCATCGATCGGTTGATTCACGACGTCGGGCAACCTGACCTGCCCCGGGCCGCTGGAGACGACCAGGTCCACAGAGTCCCCGCGCGCCGCCGACGCGCCCGCACCCGGTGTTTGGGAGATGACGCGACCGGCGGGCACCTGCGGGTCGGCGCGCGTCGCCGTGGCGCGCACCGACAACCCGACCGCGGACAGAGCTGCCTGCGCCTCCTTGGCAGTCTTCCCGCGCACGTCGGGGACGGTGATCGCAGCCGTGCTCGGCGAGGGTGAGCCGGACGGTGCCGGGGACGGCCCGGCCGCGAGCCGGTAACTGCCGACAGCGACCGCGGCCAGGACCAGGGCCAGCAGCACGCCACCGATGACCAGGCCGCCGCGCCGCCGTCGCGCCGGGGCGGGCCGCGCCCCCTCTGGTGGTGCGCCCGACGCAGCCGCGAGGCGACCCGCCCCCCAGCCACCCGTTCCGGAGCCGTCTACTCCCGAGCCGCCCGTTCCGGAGCCGCCCGTTCCGGCGCCGGTCGTGCCGACGGCTGATTCGGGGCCTCCCATGAGGCCGAGTGCACCGATCGGACCGGTGGTATCAGTCCCAGCCACATCGGAGCCCGGGCCCGTACCGGTGCCGATCCAGCCGGTCTCGCCCACTGCCGCCGAACCCGGCCCGTCACCGGCGCCGGCTGCTCCCGTTCCCGGGGTTCCCAGGGCCACCGCGCCAATGGCAGCGGCACCAGCGGCACCAGCGGCACCAGCCACCCCGGCACCGGCCACCCCGGCCGCAGCCCCTCCCGGTCGGGGGCCACGTCGACCGGTCGACCCGACGACAGCGCTCCGGCCCGCCACCATGGACGTCGCCCACACCGGACGCCCGGCCAGCGCGCGCTCGATGTCCTCCCGCATGGCCGCGGCCCGGGGATAGCGCTGGTCCGGTTCCTTGGCCAGGGCGCACATCGTGATCGCGCTGGCCGCCGCCGAGATGTCCGGGTCGATGCTGTCCGGCGATTCGGGGATGTCGCGCACATGGGACAGTGCCAGCGCCACCGGGGACGCACCGGTGAACGGCGGCCTGCCCACGAGCAGCTCATAGAGCACCACCCCGACGGAGTAGATGTCCCCGCGCGGGCCGACGACCTCACCGCGCGCCTGCTCCGGGGACAGGTACTGCGCGGTTCCGATCACGGCGGCCGTCTGGGTCACCGAGGTGGAGGTGTCGGCGACCGCCCGTGCGATGCCGAAGTCCATGACCTTGACCTCACCGGCGGGGGTGAGCATGACGTTGGCCGGCTTGATGTCGCGGTGGACGATCCCCATCCGATGGCTGTAGTCCAGCGCGGACAGGATCCCGGCCGTGATCTCCAGCGCCCGTTCGGGGAGGATCCGACGCCCCTCACGCAGTACGTCGCGCAGCGTTCGTCCCTCGACGTACTCCATGACGATGTAGGGCAGCCCGCGCGCGGGACCGGTGCTCGTCGTGCCGTCGCCGGTGTCGTACACGCTGATCACGCACGGATGGTTCAGGGATGCCGAGGCGGTCGCCTCCCGACGGAACCGCTCCTGGAAGGTCTCGTCCTGGGCCAGGCTGGCCCGCAACACCTTGATGGCGACCGTGCGACCCAGGCGGGTGTCCAGGCCCCGGTGCACCTCGGCCATTCCGCCGTACCCGATGACCGGGCCCAGCTCGTAGCGGTCGCCGACCAGCGTCGGTGCCGAGGTCCCCCGGGTGCCGCCACTCGCCCCGGCCATCGCGTTCACGCCGCCACCCTCCTCCTCGCCGACGTTCACCACCGCCCCACCACCCGCGTCGTTGCATGCTCAATACGCGGTGTCGTCGCCGGACTCATCGCAGCCCCGCCCGCATCACCTGTCTGGCGATCGGTGCCGCCACGCGGCCGCCGTAAGCATCCGTGCCCGCGGGCAGGTTTGCGTCCACCACGGCCACCGCAACCGCGATCCTCGGGGCATCGGCAGGCGCGAAGCTGACGAACCAGGCCACGGTGGGGCCCGGGTTGGTGGTCGTGCCGGTCTGGGCGGTGCCGGTCTTGCCGGCGACCCGGACGCCCGGGATCTTCGCCGCGGTCCCCGTCCCGTTGGTGACGACCGACTCCATCATCGACGTCAGCGCCGCCGCGGTTTGTTCGGAGACGACACGTTCCGGGTCGCCGGGCTTGTGTGCGGAGACCACCGAGAGGTCCGGGCCGAGTACCCGTTGGACGACATAGGGCTCGTGGCGCTGGCCGCCGGCTGCGATCGTCGCAGCCACCGAGGCCATCTGCAGCACGGTGGCGCGGTCGTTGTACTGCCCGATCGCTGCGTAGGCGGTCTGCGGCCGGTCGGCCCCGTCGCTGTAGTGGCTTGCCACCCCGTTCAGCGCGGGCAGCAGCTGCTGGCCGAAACCGAACCGCGCCGCCTCCGCCGCCAGCGCCGGGTTGCCCAGGGTCAGGCCCAGCTGCCCGAACGCGGTGTTACAGGAGATCCGCAACGCGTTGCCCAGTGTGGTGCGCCCGCCGGTCCCGCAGCTCTCCCCGGCGTCGTTACGCAGGGTGCGGGTGCTCTGCGGCAGCGTCAGAGCGTCCGGGGCGGGAACGACGGTGTCCGCGGTGTAGCGACCGGTCCGCAACGCCGCCGCGGCCGTGATCAGTTTGAACGTGGACCCCGGCGGATAGGTCTCGCGGACCGCGCGGTTGCGCATCGGCATGCTGGGGTCGGCCTGCAACGCCGTCCACGCCCGGGCCGTCCCGGCGACGTCGTGCGAGCTGAGCAGAGCCGGGTCGTAGGAGGGCCGCGAGACCAGCGCGAGCACTGCTCCGGTGCGCGGATCCAGTGCCGCCACGGCCCCGGTCTTACCGGCCATCGCCTGCCAGGCCGCGTCCTGGATGCGTGAGCTGACCGTCAGTTCGACGCTGGCCCCGCTGCGGTCCTGGCCCTGGATGAGGTCGACGACGCGACGCACGAACAGCCGGTCGTCGCTACCGGACAGGCTCGGGTTCTGGGTCGCCTCGATGCCACTGGCGCCGTACCGGATCGAGTAGTACCCGGTCAACGGTGCGTACTCGGGCCCTCCGGGGTAGCGGCGCAGGTACTTGAGCGCGTCGCTGGTCGGTGCCGACCGGGCGACCGCCTCCCCGTCGACGAGGATCGAGCCCCGCTCCCGGGAGTACTCGGCCAGCCGGACGCGCTGGTTGTCCGGGCGCCGCGACAGCGACCCCGCCTGGAACGCCTGTACCCAGTTGACGTTGATCAGCAGCGCCACCACCATCAGCAGCACGACCACCGACACCCGTCGGATGGAGCGGTTCACACCGCGACCTCCGGCGGCGGGCGACGGGTGCGGTCGCTGATCACCACGAGCAGGCCCACGACCACCCAGTTGGCGATCAGCGACGAGCCACCGGCGGACATGAACGGAGTGGTCAGCCCCGTCAGCGGGATCAGCCGTGTCACGCCCCCGACGACGACGAAGACCTGTAGCGCCACGGTGAAGGACAGCCCCAATGCCAGCAGTTTGCCGAACGGGTCCCGGGAGGTCAGCGCGATCCGCATGCCGCGCTCGATGACGATCCCGTAGAGCACCAGGATCGCCATTAGACCGGTCAGTCCGAGCGATTCACCCAGGGTGACGACGATGAAGTCGCTGTTGGCCAGCGGGACCAGCGTCGGCTCACCCCGCCCGAGACCGGCCCCGACCAGTCCGCCGTTGGCCAGCCCGTAGAGCGACTGCACGATCTGGTAGCCGGCATTGGAGGGATCGGCGAACGGATCCAGCCAGATGCTGACCCGGTCCCGGACGTAGCCGAAGCTGGAGTAGGCGAAGACCGCCCCGCCGGCGAACAGTCCGGCACCGAGCACGACCCAGCCGGGCCGTTCGGTGGCGACGTAGAGCATCACCACGAACAGCCCGAACAACAACAGTGAGGCGCCCAGGTCCCGTTCGAGCACGAGCACCGCCAGGCTGACCAGCCAGGCGGCCACGATGGGCCCGAGGTCCCGCAGCCGCGGCAGGTCCACTCCCACGACTCGGCGCCCGGCCACAGCGAGAGCGTCTCGCTTGACGGCCAGGTACCCGGCGAAGAAGAGGGCCAGCGCGATCTTGGCGACCTCACCCGGCTGAAAAGACAGCCCGGCCAGCGACACCCAGATCCGCGCGCCGTTGATCGTCGTCCCCAGCCCGGGCACCAGTGGCAACAGCAACAGGACGATTGCCGCCAGCCCGCTCAGATAGGTGATCCGTTGTAACGCCCGGTGATCGCGCACGCTGAGTGCGACCGCGGCGAACAACACCAGTCCGAGCGCGGTCCAGATCAGTTGGGTGCTCGCGACGGCGACTGGCGCCGGCCGCCCACGAGTCGCCGCCGTCGCTGCCTGGAACACGTCGATGACATGGATCAGCACCAGTCCGAGCCCGTTGAGCAGGGCCGCCGCCGGCAGCAGTACCGGGTCGGCGTAGGGCAGGCGCACCCGCAGCACGACGTGGGCCAGCAGCACCAGCACCGCCAGTCCGCCGAGGGGGTATGCGTGGCGCAGATCGACCTGTTCCCCGCGGTTGAGCCCGACGGTCACATACGCGAGCAGGCTGATCCCGAGGGCGAAGACGAGCAGCAGCAGTTCGGCGTTGCGGCGTCGCCGACCGCGGATTGTCGGCTCGCCGCTCGCCACGTCAGCGACGGGACCGGCGCTGCGTGCCGGAGCCCGCGAACCGGTGGCCACCGGCGGGCCGGCGGCCGTCACGGCCGCACTCCCGCGGCAGACGCGCTCGCTCGCCCCGCCGGTGGGCCCGATTGCACCGCGGCCAGCCCCGGGGGGCTGACCACCGCCGGTCTCGACGGCGGCGGGGATGGTGCCCCTGTCGTGGGGGCCGCTGTCCCGGGGGCCGCGGGCGAGGTCGTCGGTGAACCGGACGTGGTGGGCTCCGGCGTCGGTGAGCCGAGGTCGACCTCGGGTCCGCATCCGGCCGGCGCCGCCGCGGGCGAGCCGGGCGGGCAGCGGGCCGCCAGGCCGGCGAGGTTGGCCACGATGTTGCGGGCCTGTTGCAAGCTGTCCGCGGTCACCGAGCCGTCGCCGACCTTGTTGCGGAAGAACTGCGGCAACGCCCTCACCTGCAGATCCGTCGGCTGCCCATGCAGGTGGGCCAGCGACAGACCGGGTACCTGTTGGGGAATGCCCTGGTAGATCGCCACGCGGCCATCGTCGTCGGCGATGAAGTACTGCGTCTGGGTCCAGGCATAGGCCGTCCAGCCGCCGCCGACCAGCAGCGCCAGCACCCCGAAGACCGTCAGCGCACGGGCCAGCCACCGCAGCCGGTGCGGTGCCCCCGGCGCATAGCGGACGTCCTCCGGGTCCCGGACGGACTGCCCGACCCCGCCCGCAGCGGACCTTCCGTCCGGGCTGCCCGAGGCGGAGCCCAGCAGCCGTTCGACCAGTCCGACCACCTCCGGGTTCGCCGCGGCTCCCAGCACCAGCGGCGCCGAACCAGAGCCGGGATCCTCTACGGCATCGACGATCAGGCAGGTGATGTTGTCCGAGCCGCCCCCGTCGAGGGCCGCCTGCACCAGGCTGTCGGCCACCGACTGGCGATCGGATCCGCGCAGCAGTCCGGTGATGGCCCGCGCGTCCAGCACGTCGGAGAGCCCGTCGCTGCACAGCAGGAAGCGGTCCCCGGCGACCAGCTCGAGCCGGAGCAGCTCCGGGTCGATGCGGGTCCGCCCGTCCAGGGCCTGCAGGATCAGCGAGCGGTGCGGATGGGTGCGCGCCGCCTCGGCCGTGATGCGGCCCTCGTCGACCAGTCCCTGCACGAACGTGTGATCGGTGCTGACCTGCTCCAGCCGGCCCTCCCGGAGCAGGTAGGCGCGCGAGTCGCCGACGTGGGCCAGCCCCAGCTGCTCGGAGTTCCACAGCAGCGCGGTCAGGGTCGTGCCCATGCCCTCCAGTCCGGGGTCGGTGGCAACCGCCTCCCGCAGTCGGGCGTTGGCCGAGTCCAGGGCCGCGGCCAGGGCCTCCAGCGGGTCCGCGGCAGCATCCTCGTCCAGGCGGCGCATGGCGCGCAGCGCGATGGCGCTGGCCACCTCGCCGGCGATCATGCCGCCCACCCCGTCGGCGATCAGGACCAGCCGGGCGCCGGCATACCCCGAGTCCTCGTTGCCGTCGCGGACCGGGCCGACCTCCGAGCGGCCGGCCCAGCTCAGACCCAGACTCACGTCCGCACTTCCATCACGGTCTTGCCCACCCGGACCTTGACTCCGACCGGCACCGGGCTCGGGACCCGAACCCGCGCCCCGTCCAGATAGGTCCCGTTCGTCGAACCGAGATCCTCCACGTACCAGCGGCCCTCGTGCGGGAACAGCCGGGCATGGGCCGTGGACACGTAGTCGTCGCTGAGGGCGAGGTCGGCGTCGGCGCCCCGTCCGAACACAACGGGAACCTCGCCGAGCTCGACCGAGAGACCGGTGTCCGGTCCGTCGACGACGACAACCGTGCGCGGTGCTCCGCGGGGACGCCGCCGGGCCCGCCGGCCGCGTCGAGCGCTGCGCCGACCGGCCGCTGCGGCGTCGGCAGCCGCCGCCCGGGCCGCGCGGGTGCCGAACAGGTCCGAGCGGACGACCCCCACCGCGGACAGCACGAACAACCAGAGCACCGCGAGCAGGAAGAAGCGGAACAGCGCCAGGGTCAGCTCCGACACCGCACCCCCACCCTGTCGTTGGTGCCGGGTCCGAATGCCTGTGCCGGCCCGGCGGTTCGGCATGCCCGCCCCGTCAGCCGCCCCGATGCTATCGGTCGACCCCCTCCTGGAGCGGATCACCGGTGCCCGGGCCCTCGTCGGCCGGTCCGCGCGGGGCCGGCCGTGCTAGCGTGACCGACGCTCCGGGCGGCTCCCGCCTGGGCGCGAGTGGCGGAATTGGCAGACGCGCACGGTTCAGGTCCGTGTGTCCGAAAGGATTTGGGGGTTCGACTCCCCCCTCGCGCACCACCTCCCCGACTGCGGTAACTGCCGGCCTGCCCCCGGGAAGCCCCACCTGCAGCATGTGGCCGGGCATCCTCGCCCGAGCGATCATCATCGCCTGCTGCGGCCGGGTCGAGCTGCTCTGCCTGGACGAGCTCTGCTACCTGGAACCACCCGTCGACGAGGCCTGGAGCCGCCCCGAAGCTGACTCGTCAGGCACAAAAGGCCCCTGGGACTACAGCCGGGAGCCGCGTCCGGACCGGACGGCAGCGACGGCGTCCGTGGCCTTCTCGGAGCGGTCACCACTCATCCCGAACGGGCTCGCCGAACTCCGCAACCGGGGACACGGGATCGGCCACGGCCCCGCGACAGTACGCTTGGATGCCTGGGGAGCGAACACAATGAGGGTTATTCACGAGCCTCACCTCGCTTAGTCCGGATATTTAGGATTTGAGGGTGTCGCTGCGCGAAGGACGGCCCGTTCCTTGACACGATTGGGTTACCACACTCAATCAGAAGAAACGGACCGCCGATATGTATCATACGACAGGGCTCGACCGGGACCAGGTCAAAGAACTCGCCGTGCTCGTCTATCGGCACTGCCAAAGCATTCCTGGACACTCCTGGCCGCCGTGCCTGGGACTGTACAGATCCGTTGTCGTGGCCCTGACATACCTGCGCCGCAACCGCGTCCAAGCTGAAATCGCGGAACTGTTCGGGGTCTCCCAATCCACGGTCTCCCGAGCCATCACCGGGCTCACGCCCATCCTCGCGACGGTCCTGAGGGACCAGATCCCGGTCGCGGAAGACCTCGACCCCGCCCAGCAGTACATCGTCGACGGCTCCCTGCTTCCCTGCTGGTCCTGGGCCGACCACCCCGAGCTGTACTCGGGCAAACACC
>JAABUW010001018.1_pt1 | contig 50071 bp, 87 predicted proteins | sample 5560081 | NCBI WGS metagenome assembly JAABUW01 (sample SAMN10711882, study PRJNA513363) | rock metagenome | isolation source: Antarctica rocks | place: Antarctica: Victoria Land, Knobhead sud | reverse complement strand
GGCGTCGCAGGCGGTGCGCTACGCGGCTCAGGCAGCCAGCCTGGCGCGGCGGGTGACGGCCGGCAAGTCCGCCATTCCCGGCTTTGGCGCCTTCACAAAGCTGCCGCACGCAGCAACCATTACACTTCTTTAGCCTTTCGAAGGTATCCTCGTCGCACAGCAAACTGGCAGGCAGATCCACGGCTTTGGAGCCTTCACCAAACTGCTGCATGCTGCAGGTGAGAACCGAAATACGTCACGGTAACCGGAACTACTGTTGCAGCGCTGCGACAAGCGGTGTAAAACCCTTCAACCCCAACACCCCATGCCGAGGGGTCTGCCTGCTGCAATGCGCTGCCTTTGTGCTTCGTCTCGTTGATCGCCCAATGCTGTCATCCATGCAGCTCACAGACATGTTTACGAGAGTCGCATGTCACTTATCTCTCCCTAGATGCTGGACTCTTGAGTGGCAGGCGAGGTGGTGGTGGGGTCTGCGGGGGTGGCGGTGCAGCGGTCGGTGGTTGACATTGTCGCTGCGGCGCCGTTGAAGGCTGAACATTGCTGACTTCTCGTCCCCTTGACTTCTCGCCGCCGCAGGCGACATGGAGTATGTGGGAAAGACGGTGCGGCGGTCGGTGGTGGGGCTGCGGGAGGCGCGTGAATACGACGCCCGCTGCGGCGCGGGCACCTACGTCTTTGGCATGTCCGCCTCCTCTGGGCCGTGCACTGACGCCACCTCGGTGAGGATATTGCCTCATGTGAAGAAAGCAGGAACACACAAAATTCTCAAAAGTACCCTAGGCTGCAATGCGGAAACCCCCGGTTTGGGCATGTCCGCCTCCTCCAGCCTGTGCACCAATGCCACCTCAGTGGAGTAATGACAGAGGTTCGGATTGCGCAGTCTTGCGAGTCTTTAAAGAGTATCGACGCCTCCAGAGGGGCGGCGTCCTCTGTCCTCTGTTCCCAACAGCCTCCTGCTGCGCACGTGACGCACGGTCTCCACTGGGTGGAACACACAGAGTGCCCTGTCCGGTCCCTTGTTAGGCACAATTTGTGGCTCAGTTGTGGTGCATGCCCATCATTATCGCATCCTCTCTCGCGACAATTGAAACGCGAGACAGGATACGATAAACGCGTATCGTATCCTCCCCAAACCCTACTTGAAACTAAGCGGGACCAAATCTTCCTGTATCCTGCACAATGGAAGCTCGGTGCGCCTGCTCAACCGTGCGTGCACGGCCGCAACACTTCTGCTCATCTTAATCCAGTTCTTTGTTCATGGTTTGTCCGTTGTTTCCGCTGCAGGTGGACATCCCTGCTGGCACGGAGCTGACATATGATTACCGCCTTGCCGGCGATGCACGGCTGCCGTGCAACTTCGGCGCGGCCACCTGCTGCGGCTTGGTCAATGAGTCCCGCAGCCTGGTGTGTTTCATGCCCGCACAGCTTGCAGCTTGTGTTCCGAGCATTCATGCAGAAGACCCCTGTGCGATAGGTGATTGCATCATTTTGTGGCACCGCGCTGGGACTGAGTTGCGGCATCTTGACCCGAATCTATGATCGAGAACATGCAGCTCAGTGACGACGTGCATCGCTGCTGCAGGCCGACGGTAACGAGGGTGGGTTAGGGTTAGGGTTGTGGGCAACGAGGGTCGGTTGGGGACTGCCGGTGGGGTTGCTGCGGGAGCTGTGGCGCGGCGACTGCTGGCACAATGACGGCAGCAGATCCCTGTCCCTCTTATCTGTGCGTCCAGAGTTTGGGAAGCCGCCTCATGCCTTCAGTCCGGTCGCAGTGTTGAGAAAAGACACTTAACACAGACGAAAGTCCGGAGTCCAGAATGACTTCAGCTCATATTTACCTTGTGCAGGTGCTATGACGGGAGTTCGCGGCCTGCCGCAGGCAGTGGTGCAGCTTGCTGCAGCATGCCCCTATCCGCCGCCCCAGAGCCAGGAGCAAGTGCTTCAGATGCTACGGTGGCTGCTCCGGCGCGTGAAGCCTGAAGATTTGGCCCTGGTCAGCCGGCAAAGGTTCCAGCAGCTGGGAACCGCAGACCGTGCGCCGCACCACGCGTCCGCGCAGGCAAGGCGGAACAGGCGGTTGGAGTCAGAGGTGCTGAGGCGCTTGGGCGAGTTTGGCAATGCGGATGAGAACGTCCAGAACCAGCTGCAGAAGGCTGGTGAGCCTCTAGTTTTCATCATTGTTCCGGCAAGGTTCGAGGCCCGGCTCCGCTTCTCGTATGCAATCGAGTGCCCAATCCGAGGTCACAAGTACTGGGTAGATCAGGTGCTGATCCACATCACGAAGGAGATCATTGCGTTCAGTCTGGACGCAGATCCGCAGTTTGGATTTTGCAGCACCTTTTTTATAGGTTGTACTGGTGGTCGTGGCGTCTTAGTGCCCAGGATCGAGTCATCCAGGAGGAGTATTTCGTCCGCAAGCGCATAAAGAACAAGCGCTTTCGGCCCAACAGGGGCTTTGCCTGGATCTCTCAGCACGGAATAGCGTATGTTGTGCGGGTTTTTGTCTGGAGCCGGAACGTGGACGACTCAGATGTGCACCAGCTGTACGAGGACTCGATCGACATCAAGGATAAACAGTGGTATTTCTTACGATGGCTAATGGGTCTGCCACCCAACAGCAACCTGCTGCTGTCTTGATGTGGTCTCTATAATACGTTAGCGTCTCAGAAGGTTTGCCAATCATCTCACACATCTCTTCCCTCCAAAATCTCTTGCGTCTGATGACTGCTGCATCAGCGAGCGAACATTCGTCACCAGTTTCCGTCAGTAGGTTCCCCCACTTGTCATCGATGCTTCTCCCATCTGCCATCGACGATATTGCGCGATATCGTCGTCGGTGACTTGGATCAGTCGATGGTCAGACCAGCAAGATCGCCGTGTAACTGGGGCCAAGGTTTGGCGGATAGGGGCATGCTGCAGCAAGCTGCACCACTGCCTGCGGCAGGCCGCGAACTCCCGTCACGGCACCTGCACAAGGGAAATATGAGCTGAAGTACATTCTGCAGATTTCCGGACTTTCGTCTGTGTCAAGTGTCTTTTCTCAACACTGCGACCGGACAGAAGGCACGAGGCAGCTTCCCAAACTCTGGACGGACAGACAAGAGGGACAGGGATCGTCCACCAGATGACGGCGGTGCAAACCGTGGAGAGACAGCGCAGCAGCGCGGAGTCAAGCCAAGAAATGCGCAAGGCGCTTGAGGAGAAGCGAGTGCCTTGGAAGCCAGGCGTGCACATACCTGCTTAGTTGCCCAGACGGTGGCGTACCACCTGCAGTCGCCACTCGACCGGCTTGTCGTGGTAGCCTGGGCCCGGCGGCGGCACCTGTAGCATGAAGCCAGGTGAGATATCACGCATATTGGCGGCAGAAGAGGCTCAACCACCCTGTTGGACAGCGCTTGTGCATGGCTCACGCTTGGAAGACACTGCAATAGATCGAAAAGTCCATAGAATTATGCAGTGTGTCGGCAGCTGCCTGCACACATCCTGAGTTTCCGTCTGCAGACTGATGCACCGCCTGTTGCGAGCGCAGAGGCTGGCCCAATTTATGCAGATACAAGCAGAGGGGTGGCGACAAAGCGACAACGTACTGGGCGCCCCAGCAGGTGCTCTGCCAGGTTGTCCAGAGCCTCTGGATACGCCAGGTCGAGCTTGCCCTCCAGCGTGCAAAAGTCCTCCCGGAGGAACCTGCCCTGTGGAGACACGTATCAAAGGAATGTCCGTAAATTTGGGCTGAGGCTTGTCGATGTCGATACTCGACAACATGCCAGGAGCGTCAGAAACACTCATGGAAGCAACTTCGAGGACGCCAGGCTCTGGCTGCAGCTGCAGCTGGACGTTTGCACGACGCATAGGCAGGGCTGTCTCAGTGGGAGGATGCAGCTGCTGGAGTGGCATGGCATACTGGCGCACCGGCGGCGCAAACGAGCCATTCCAGTTCTTGAGGTAGAGGTCAGAGTGCAGCGCGATGTCTAGCGGCTCAATGCCGTAGTGACTGAACTCGTCTGCGATCTGCATGACCGAAAACGGCATTGTTCTTGCCAAAAAGCAAAGGGAATGCATGGCCATCAGTTGGAACAGAACCCCAAGCACCATCGTTCACACAATATGTGCCCCTTTCACAACGGTATTTGCTGTTAAACGAGGCTGAGAATCCTCCTCTGTTGCTTCTTCAAACTATATGTGAGCATTGAATGAGCGGGATCGGGAATGCCACTGCTCGTTTGCAAAACCGATTCCACCTGCTGCGACGGCGGGCTGTAGCAGGTGCCCTCCTCGATAACGACGTCCCTGGTCTCCTTGACGAAGGTCTTGAAGTCAGTTTGCGTCACGCGCAGGTGAACGACGCCGGGCGCAGCGGCACCGCCCTGCACAGGTGCAGCGTGTCTGTGTCGCAAACTGGCGTGAGATATGTTGACAGTGCAAGACGTCCAGCTACGCCATGTAGCACAGTGAGAACAGCATGTAGCACCGTGAAAAACAGCAGCGGACACGAAATGACCAAAAGAATGATAACCAGTTTCTTTGCCGGGGCATGGCAAAGTCTCCTGCCGGTATGCAACGGCTGTGAACGATAAGATGCACCTCGTCTGCGCTGTGCTGGTACCGCGTCTCTGGCGGCGGGGTGCTGGAAGGATTGTGGCTGCCAGACTGCAAGAAATATACGAAACATCCCCGATCAGCTTATCAAACTTGGGACCGACGCACATCTGACTACACAATGTGATGCAGAGCAACAAGACGTGGAAGCAACAGTCCGAACGACAAGCTGAAGTCGATATCCTGCAAGCGGTACCTGCTCCGTCGCCTCTGAGAAGAGTCTCTTGCGAGGCGTTTTGTCTGGCGTGAAGACGAGACCCTGTGAACTCGTGGACAAGACACAAAGTTGACCAGAAATATGCCCGAGCTTCGTGTGAGACATGTCATGCCCAGTCTTCAAGGTGCAAAGACATGTGCAAAGTGTGTTTCGTTGGTGCTGATGCTCACGGCCGGGATGGTCGTGTCCTCGGAGGAGGGGGTGCTGCCGTCGTCGTCGTCGAGAAAATACAGGTGCGTGTTCTTGCCCTGCATGCACGAGTGGGGTATCATGCATCAGCGATTTGTCAAGCGCAGCTGTGTGCGGTGCATCTGTTTGATGTCATGCACAGTGTGCGGTGCCTACGCAACTGGGGCACATATTTGCAGGTTGGGCAAATCACGATGAACTGGAGGCGCTAGAGGCTCACAGTGGGCGTCGCCTCCTCAGCCGATGTCGTGAACGTCGATGGATTGTACCGCTCGTAACCTAGCTCCTGTAGCGCAGGGAAAAAGGCGTCACAACAAGGAGTTGGCTGTTTGGCACAAATACATGCTTGAAGCAGAACCTGATGATCGCGAAGAGCATCAAATCCATACAGCCCACCTTCAAGTCCGAGCCTGACTCCACAACGTCGACCGAGACGTCCTGCGCTTCAGAGATCGATATTGTTCCGGTGACTCAGATACAAAGTGGGATGGCTGCTGTGACAGCCTCGACAGCAGCTCCCAGTCGAAAGAGGGCACGAGACAAGAAGCTGCGAGCTCTGCGAGAACGCAAACTACAAGCACTGAACTTGCCTTTGCGACATAAACAGCAACTGCCCATTTGCCCAACTCGTTCATGTAACGGCGGGTCTGCCACACCGTTATGGTATCCATCCTCAGGAGGCTGCTGGAGATGTGCCCAGAGAGCTATTCCGGGCAGCCGAATGCCCGCAGAAGCCACAACTGCCCGTCCCAGACAGCCACTAACGAGAGCGATATTGCGAAGCAGGGCGCGACGCGTCCAGAACCGTGCGAAGAACCAGCTCAGGATCCAAAGCAAGCACAGGGTAGGCTGTAAATTGCCGAAACACTGGGTGCACCCGACAGCTTCCACCCGACAGCTTCCGCCCCCACGTGCTGATGGAAGGTGGAAGCTGTCTGGGGCAGGATTCTTCACAGTGTCGTACAAGCAAAGTTGCACACTTGCCATTCAGCCTGCTGCATTGACAGGACCTGACGCAGGCCACAGAGACGATGGCAGGCTGCCCTGGCGGCTGCCGACGGCCGTCATGCGGCGGTGCGTCGGCGACGCCCCCTGGACCACCACTTCTGCGTCCTCCTCGCAGCACGCAACAAGATCTGGCACGCATCAGCATTTTTGTGTCTTTCCAATGATGGCAGAAGTGAAGCAGGAGGTGCATCACACCTTCAGACTAGGCGTGATGCCTCTCCGACAAGACAACATATTTCGGTTCGGCTCTGAAGATCGTGGAGCAGCTTATCGAGAGGCTTCTGCTTGCGGCTGCGCTGGAGGCCCACCAGGGCCACCGCCGCGAGCATCATGCCCAGCAGCGGCCCGAGCGGCGGCCCGCGGGCGCCAAAGGCGTACAGCCCCAGGGTGTGCGCCAGCGGCGGCAGCCGCGTCACCGGCGCAACGGCCGTCGCCAGGTACGCCGCCAGCAGCCACACAAGGAGCAGCGCCGTCCAGCAGGGCGCGGCAGCGGCCAGCGGCCGCTGCCCCAGCCGTGCCGGCATCAGCAGTACCCACAGCGCTACCAGCAGCAGCACTGCATGGAAAGCACAGGAGACTATCAACTCTGTGAGGTTGCTTCACGGACTTGCAGACATGTCGACCTTGATCAACAGCGCGTTCAAGGAGATGCACTGAATGACACGCCAGCGCCTCGGCCAACTGCACCAGCGTGCCCGCCAGGCCCCGGCACGAGCACCCGCGCGTAGTGGCTCGCGCGCTGGCCTCGCGAGCCTGCGACAAGACTTTACAGCGACTCAGGTGTCCCGCCAGCCACATGCGGTCTGTTGCAATTATACAATCGCGTCGTGGCTGCCACGAGGCTGTGTGCCAGTTCGGGGAGCCACTGGCGCCACACCCTCAATGCAGGGCACAAGTCGGGGTGTCGCAAATCCCCTAACACGGAAGGTCTTGAATTGCAGTAGTTGTTAAAGCGCCATGTGGATCGGGCTGCTCACTCGGCCAGTCCTCCTCATCCTCTGCGTCGCTGTCGCTCCAGCTGCCGGCGTCCCCGGCGCCGCCGGGCTCCGGTGTTTGAAACGCTGCGTCGCCGTCGGCGCCGGCGTCCGCAATGGTCTGCAGCTGCGCGCCGCCGGGCGACGGCATCTGCAGCGGGCCGGCCCACCACAGGCCCAGGTCCGAGCTCGGGGAGTCCGCCGCCGCCTCCCGCTGCCGCTGCACAAACGATGACCAGGCAGCAATGTGAGAAGTCGTATGAGGTTTATGTGGGGTATGCCCCACCACAGCCCTGTGTCCACGCCGGGGACCTCCGCCGCCGCCTCCTGCTGCTGCTACACGCACAAGTAGTGAGGATCTTTTGGAACATTCTTGCAAACTCCACGACGAGCTCTGTGATATGAATTATCGCATGGAGCAACACCAGCCAGCAGCAACGGCTGCAAGGGCTCGGTATAAGGGCTCGGCATAAGGGCCCATCTGCATCACTTTCCAGGTTCTGCTAACAGGATTGATGCAGCTGAACGAGACGGCGGGGCCCGGGCAAACCATCAGGATGCCGGCTTTACGTGTGTCCTAGACAGCCAGCCCATTGCAGCTAACTGTAGACACGACATGATTTGAAAACGCCAGAGCCTTGTGTGAGAGCCGGACCTGGGGCCGGGGCCGCGCCGTCGAGGGCGCCGCCCTCAGGGACTGATCAGTCATCCTGCGTGGCTGTACAGCACACTGTAAAGCGCGGTCCACGACAATTCGGACACGGTATGACAGCCACATAAAGCAACAATCGCATGGTGCTTCATCGATTCTGCAGGAGCTCGCTGTAGCATCGTGACATTGCTATGGGACTCGTTGTGTAGCCTCACCTGTGTACACCTGGCCCACGAGCAGCACGGCGCGCGGCGGAGTGCTGGGCTTTCGCCGCGCCCACTGCCAGATGCCGGCAACCGTTGCGCTGACGCAGGGCATGCCCTGCAATGACGGCTGTGCCAGCCCCGCCAGCACGCAGGAGACCGCCGCAATGACGCCCGCGTTTGTATAGCCTGCAGCATGGGACAGCAGCGGCAATTGCGGCTTTCCGAAACTCGACGTGTGAGCACAGCGTGAGTGCTGGATCCGTGATGAGGGCAAAGGGCGCAGATAGCTCTGCCTAGCTGGCGGTCCTAGGCTCATTGCATCAAGCCTGCCGGGTTTGTGTCATGCTGTCCCTTGGCAGCTGCATGACTGCGAACCTGCATGCAGGCCCTAGGCTTACCCGCGGCCCACACGAGGGCGTAGGTGGCGCGCAGCGAGCCGTCCAGGTGGCCCAGGTACGGCTCCGAGGCGGAATGTTCAAAGGCGCCGTCCGCGGCGCCGCGCCGTGCGGCGTGCGGCCACCGCGCACAGCAGCGGCGGCACCACCACCTGCGGCCGCGACATCGTGAGCTCATGAAGCCGTGAGCCTTGAGGCTGTGCGGATACGCTCTCAGGGGCCCCAGCTTGGGGCCCCTGACTTGAAGCACTGATGAGGCGCGACCACAGTGCAACGCCACTGTCGAGTTCCTCGTCTGGGGGCCACAGGGACATGTTGATGTGTCCAGCCGTGCGCAGATCAACAAGAGCTGAAAACCGGCGCCCACCAGCGCCAGGTCCCAAGCGCCGCCGGCCTTGGGGAAGTCCAGCAGCTGCAGCACGAGGCGCGCGCGGTTCGACTCCGCCCAGTGCATGTTGCCCAGGACGTAGGCCACCTGCAGTGCCACCTGCGAGCGCAAAAGGGGCATGGAGGTGCGACGCGGGCCCCCAAAACTGCTGTAGCTGTTGCAAGCAGGAGCACGCAGGAATGCATGGACTTTGGCCACTGAGATTAACTTTCTGAGATTGATTGCTGCAAAGATTGAGGGGGCGGACACAGTGTCAAATCGCTGTCATGTGGGGCACGTGAGCGGCCAGCACGATGCCGGCGAGCGCCGCCACGAAGCTCCACAGGCCCGCTGCCACGCGGTGGCGCAGGTAGCCGCCGCCGCTGCGGCCGCCGCAGTGCCTGCGCAGGTCCGCGGCGCAGACGCCACTCCAGATGCCAAACGCCGCGAGGAAGACCAGGCCGGTCAGGCTGCAGATCGTGAACGCCACCAGGAGCAGGCAGGCGCAGGCTGCCACTGCCAGGACACCATGCAATGCGGGCATCGGCGCACAGTCGTTACTTGCGTCGACATCGATTGTGTCTGCCATCTCCAAGTAACGTTCGCCGCCTGTCGGCGACCTGCACAGCATGCAATGGGGATAAGACGTCAGGATCATCTCGTTCAGGCCATGTGTAGCTCGCATTGTGGTGTGCTGCATGCGGGCTCAGCAGATGGCAGGCACGCGCGCCAGATATCCAGCTCATGGAGCTGAAGCAAAGACGGTTTGCAAGGTTGCAGACTTTCCGTAGGTCGTCGTTCGACCTCGTTCAGCAATGTGGAGCTTCAGAAGATTCGGTCGGGCGGCATACCTGTAGCACCAGATGTGGTTCAAGACCTCTCGAGCTTTGCATGGTAGATCGCCCCGGCATGTCGCAACGTCCCAGTACACTCAAAGAGCTCATTACGATGAGGTGCCTCTTGTACAAACGCACAATCAACTATCTGGGCTTCCTGCCGCGCACCCTGCACCTGCTGGGATTCGAGTCGCTCCAGCAAAACCCTAAATGCAAGCTGTTGGAGCTGTTGGAGCTGTTGGAGCTGTTGGAGAAGCTGTTGGAGGCGAGCTATGCGTCGAGGTGTTCCGAGGTCTGCGTCGAGGTGTTCCGACCCAAGGGCACGTCTTTGCTTGCGATCAGCGAGCTTTGGTGACGCGCAAAATCCATAGATTGCATTCGGCCGCGGGCCTCCGTCAGAAGTCCTGCGCGTTTTCGTGCGACCCTTTCCCGCACGTGTTTCGCGCGCTCAGCTCGAGGTCTGCGTCCTGTGCAGATGGACGTTTTTTCTTAGCATTTGATCAAAGATACAATCCTGAAAGTCGGTTTGGGTGTTGCGGCCGTGAACGCTGCCGTCAGAGGTGCCAACGCCAGCCCTGTTTTTCCCGCTTTCTGTGCTGCAATGGCCGATTCACCGGCACACCTCTCTGGCACACAAAACCATGTGTGAATACTCGGGATGATTTTATGAACATCTGAGCTGCACTCGAAGCGCAGTATGCTGACTCGGTGGTGCAGCGCAGCATTCTGCTGCTCACCGGGCTGTGAGCGATGGGCTGTGAGCCCATCAGGCGCAGCTGGTCCCTGGAGCCAAGTCTGCCATGCAGAGCGCAGATCGCCACGAAGTCCAGGATCATCGCAGCCCTCACCGCGATGCTGATCATCGGCTGCAGCCGAGGCAGCGCGCAGGGCGCCGTCATCAACGCCACAGACGTGTTGGGTGCGATCGCGCTCGACCAGACCAACTTCAACTTCGGCGGCCGGGCGAGAACAAGATATGTTCACGTTCCAGGCTGATAGCATACCAATGTGACACAGGTTGAGGCCAAACCCTGGGTGCTGGTCAGCAGGGCGGCGCGGCGCAGGACGACGGAAGGCGACGCCGCCGTGCCGGAGGCAGAGTCCCAGGCCAGCGCCGAGTCCCGCGCCGCCGTCTCCCTGGGCGGCGTGGTGCAGCTGCCGTCGACGCCGCTGGTGCTGCCGCCTCCGCCTGCGCAGACGTACCTGGCTGGCGTGGGCGGCTACGGCAGCAACCCCAACGTCGGCGCCTGGTGCGCCGCCGTCAAACCGTGGAGACAGCGCAGCAGCGCGGAGTCAAGCCAAGAAATGCGCAAGGCGCTTGAGGAGAAGCAAGTGCCTTGGAAGCCAGGCGTGCACATACCTGCTCAGTTACCCAGACGGTGGCGTCACCACATGCAGTCGCCACTCGACCGGCTTGTCGTGGTAGCCTGGGCCCGGCGGCGGCACCTGTAGCATGAAGCCAGGTGAGATATCACGCATATTGGCAGCAGAAGAGGCTCAACCACCCTGTTGGACAGCGCTTGTGCATGGCTCACGCTTGGAAGACACTGCAATAGATCGAAAAGTCCATAGAATTATGCAGTGTGTCGGCAGCTGCCTGCACACATCCTGAGTTTCCGTCTGCAGACTGATGCACCGCCTGTTGCGAGCGCAGAGGCTGGCCCAATTTATGCAGATACAAGCAGAGGGGTGGCGACAAAGCGACAACGAACTGGGCGCCCCAGCAGGTGCTCTGCCAGGTTGTCCAGAGCCTCTGGATACGCCAGGTCGAGTTGCCCTCCAGCGTGCAAAAGTCCTCCCGGAGGAACCTGCTGTGCAATCGCCGCAAAGACTGGAGGTGTGCCGCAGACTGATCTTCTGAATGCTGACAAGCGACGAGGCTATGAAGTGTGAAAGGGAGAGCTGTAAACGGAATTGGTGGCGAAAGTGAACTGCGCGCTAGAGGTAGTATGCTCGGTTGCATTATCAACGCGACCTTACGCGACCTCACACTATGATGAGCTCCCTAACTGGTGCAGGACCAACAGTTTGGCGCGCGTCTGACATTCAAAAGCAGACAGATTGCTCTTGCTGGAGGCAATCTGCCTTGTACAAAAACCACGTGTCTTTTCAATGCAGGGTGCGTTTTCTGAACTAGTGAATGTCCAAAATGCCCAAGTGCAGAGCACAATCGCTACATCCCTCCCCCGCCGTTCTAAGCGTCGCCCCAACGCTTTGCTCTAGATTGATCGTCCTCCTCCCGTGCCATTCTCCTCTATCCAGACCATGGCATTTACCGCCGTTTCCCCCTCCAAGAGACCGTCGGCGTGCCGGCTGACCTGATTCATGCAGGCTGGCAAGCGCAGGTCAATGCCTACCGTGCCGCGCACCCAAGGCTGCCGATGGCCAGCATGATACGCCAGGACGCCGGCCAAATGGCGCAGGGCGTCGACACGAAGGCGCCCATGCAGCCGCTCCCCAGAAATATCCTGGCAAGTAAAATTTAGTAAATTAAATTCAATGAATGTCTTTACTAGATTCAGCAGACCTGCATTTTGGCTACAGTGCGACATCCAGGCAAACTCGCAGGACCCACCTCAGCTCTGGAAACGCATTCGGGTTGGATGCTGAACACATGGCGCTACGCCTGTACGTCAATGGGCCGCTCTCGCTCACGATGGGCCCGCCGTGTCATGCCCTGCGGGTGCACTGGACGCAGCTCGGAGGGTTGCAGCCGCTGTCGGGCGCCAAGGGGACGAAGGGCTTGAACTTGCACAGGTTGCTGGTGCCGCACAAGCCCGTGGCCGCCCTGGCGAGCACAGCAGTGTTCGTCGAAAATAGTGGCCGATGCGCACCCTGGGCTGTGTTCATTGACGAACCGCGGAATTTTTTGCCTGTAGGCCGCAGGGTCAGACAAGCGCAAGCGGGCGGAGGAGGAGGACGCCGACGGCGAGGCGGACGCCAACGTGAAGGAGCGCACCAAGATGGGTGCTGTTGACAGGGTCCAGACTGGCACAATCCACTATATATTTCGGAATATGATTTAAAACCTAGACCCTGAACCACTGCCAGGCTGGTTGGCGCCACAGTGCAGCACATGCACAAATGCACGGCGCGTTACCTGCACCAGCCAACACCCGAATCTGCCTGGTGCAGGATGCCATGTCAAGTTACTGATGCGGCCTTGCGCAGGGCGATGAACACATCAGGAGATGCCGGGCAATAATCTGTACAGGGCGCTACACCTGGATGTGTGCGCATGTTTGTGGTGGCCTGTACAAGCGTCACTCTGTAAAGGGCAGTACCGCCGACATAGCCGCACATACCAGTGGGTTCACCATTGAGTAACCGCTGGTACAGGCATCTGCTGGCGCAGGCCTCCATCCCCTGACTGGTTGCATTGTCCGGCACTGATGGTCTTTAGCACAAACCAATAACCGAGCCTTGCCGATACGATGCAGTACTGTTCGCCAACCATTGCAGTCCAGCAACTATACCCTTCCGTGCAAATATGTTACCCTACGTCGGAAGAGTATGCAATCCTGTACAGGGTACCGGAAGTGCACTGCCAGGCGGCCTGCCCTACATACCCGCCGAAGGCGAGACGGACTCCGACGGTCGGTCCCAGAAGTCTCGTCCGCAAACCAATCTGTACACCAGGCCCCGATCCCACTTCCGCAGCTCCCTCTGTTAGGGGTACACGCATTGACTCTGGCATCCTTCTTGTTGCTGGAATTCGTCAACGACGATGAATGCGGTTGGCGCGTGTGCATAGCAGCGCTCATCAGAACCAGAAGTGGACGTGAAACATGCAGCTGTCAGCAATGCGCAAGTGGATGATGCCTCTGTCACATCTTCAAGCGTATGAAATCATGCACTTACTCTTGGTATGCTTGAAAGTCAGATCTGCAAGTTTCATGCGGCGCAGCAACGGCAATGCGGTAGTGGTGGATCATAGCTTCCCAAGCCGTGCAAATGCACTTCATACTATGGGTTCCAATGACGCGGAGATGCGAATGATCTCCTTCAACTCACCTCTTGCTGCCCAGGTCGTGCAGAATGCTGAAGTAGAGGAGCAGGTAAATCACCACCAATGCGTTGGAGAACTATTTCCGGCCCAGCAGGTCGCAATCAGCCTGCGGACAACAGTACAAAAGCTATGCCACACAGCATGCCATACAGCGCTGCCCTTAGCATGCATACCATATGGTAGCCAACAGCAGCGTTTGCTAGTGGCGTTTCACAAAAGGCAAGAAACTCCTCGGCAGGTATATGGCTGCAAGCACATGCATGCAACCGTTTTCGAATCTTCACCACACAACAAGCCTCGCGCAGCGCGCTTGTCTCCGTGCGCAGCCCTGCCACCAGCTCGCGGGCATCACCGCAGTGAACTTGGTGAAAAGTTGCACCTATCTGGTGCCCAGACGATCTGCTCCAGGCAGCAGTGACCTTGACAGGCAGGGAAGTTAATTCCGCCGGCTTCACATCTCATCCTTCAGCAGGATCGAATCACAGGAAACGAGCAGCATGACCGACTCGGTCATGCTGTTCGTCACATCTCTATCGGATACTGATGTGACGACCATAGTGCTCATCATCACTTGCCGGCAGCAGGTCGGCTGCAGAGCGGCAAATGCCGCCGCCGCAGCCGCCGCCGCTGGCACGGCCGGCAGCGTCCCAGACAGCACCGTCTCTGGGTCACTGGGTCCCAGCGTCAGCGGCTGGCCTGCAAATTTAATGACTGACGTCAATCTCGTGAAACTCAGCACCATTTCAGTTCTGGATTTGCATCAGTTTTACTGAACAATATAATGCGGTGTCTGCAGGACAGTGCACCAATCAGGGCAAGCTATCTTTTCATCCTACCTTGGGGTGTCACGTTTGTCGCCGCCGGGTTGCCTGAGGTCACAACTTGGCAAGCTGTTTCGCTGCGGTGGTGCCACACCGGCCGTCAAGAGAGCGGCTGCCGACTCGTCAGGTGCCGTCATCGGCAGCGCGGTTGAATGACCTGCTTCCAGTACAGGAGCACTATTACCGAGACTTAGAACCATTGTTCCGAAGAAGTTCTACTGTTTGCAGACCCACACAACATTTAGTTTTCGCAGCACACTGGGCTGCTGGCAGACGACATACGCATCAGCAACAGAAATTTCAGGAACGATCCTCAGTTGAAATTTCATTTCCTCAGTGAAAATTGAAATCCCAGTCAGATGAGCTTCAATCCTCAGCATCGACGGCACCAGCAAAGATTGCACATTCTGCACCCTGCCGCACACATTTTTCCTGGCAGCAGCATGGTCAAATCTCTCCGCAGCACGACAGCTTGCGCAGAATTCGATAGACAATTATTTTGGCAATATCATGATTGCTTGGGGCTTGCCAATGCTGTTGGTGCGCTCCAAGATCGAGTCGACAGAAACAATGTCTGTGACGGCTCAAACTTTTTCTACATCAGTCCGGAGAGACATGCATCGGGACGCCAAGCACCCGCTGTGCTGGTGGCTATTTGACTCAACGCCATGGCTGTGCCGAAGTCTGAGTTGCTCGTAAGCCCGCTCTTCCAGGCACCTATACCACCCGCGGAATTTTCAGTCTGGCGGCAAACACCTAGTGCACCTAGTATCGTAGCACAGGCAACAGGACCTACTGGCACGATAAGATCAGGCGAGCAGGCGCTTGCACGTTGCGCTGTTCGCAGCATTTGCACAAAGCCATAACTGAACAACGTGTGCAGGATCAGTGCAAGCACTGATAGCGTTTGGTGAGGGCACAGTTTTACTTTTGGCTGCCATCGACATTGAGCAGATTCTTGCAAAGCTGACACATGTATCCCGTGTGCAACGAAACGAGCTCTGCTCAGACAATCTGTAGCACTAGTTGTTGATGGCGTCGCCAAAGCACGGGCGCATGTAGGCCAGCCGACATCCTCAGCCTGCAGGCCATTGCAGTTTCTTCAGCACTTCCAAGATCCAGCATTAAAGCAACCGTGAAGCATTGCGGCAATGCAAGCTATGCCGTCCAAGCCTGCGACTGGCAGAGTCCTAGCTGTTGTGCAGCCGGCGCACTCGCTGCGTGCCCGCCATGTCAGCAGCGGCAGCACCCTCACACCATGCGCGCACAGACAGCCACAGCCGCCCGCAGGCAGCGGCCTGCTGCACACACGCCGTCGATCTGCAGCCTTGAGGCCGCGTGCATCGGCCTTCGCAGAGGCGCCTGCGCCCGCTTGGGAGCAGCAGCCGCCGCCGGCGGCGGACGGCGGCTGCAAGCGACCGCCGCTAAGCTCGCCGCAGCGCCCAGAGTCGGCGGCGGAGCTGCCGGAAGGCCTGCGGGAGGTGACGGCAGTGCTGAGCGCGCCAAACCCTGACGCCCCCGGCGGCCGCACGCTGGTGTATGTGCTGGGCATGAGCCACGTCAGCCGCCGCTCCGTCGAGCACATCGAGCAGCTCATTCGCATGGTGCGCTGGCGCCGCTCGCTGCTCTGCTCCGCTCGCCGCTGTACTGGACGGACCAGCACCTGAGCAAGGCCAGGATTTGTCAGCATGCACCTGCGCTGCAAGGCTGGTCCAGCAAACTGATGAGCGAGCTTATGTGTCTCCTCCAATGACGGTCATGTGCTTTGTTATGCAATGACAGGCTGGTGCAGCCGGGGATGGTGGTGAGCTGCGCAAGTACAGTGCGATGGAGCTGGTCAAAAGTGCGACACGGTGGAGGTGTACACCATAAGTTCTGTGCCCACTTTGCACTTATGAACATCCCACACCTGCCAAACCCCTCTGCAGGTGCAGCCGGAGGTGGTGATGGTGGAGCTGTGCAAGGACCGCGTGACTGGCCTCGTGGATCGGGACGCGGTCGAGATGACGCGCAGCCATTGCGCGCGCGTTAAGCTCAGCGGGCTGCCGGCGGACAGGAAGGGCTGGCCGACGGCCGACCAGCTGCTGCGCCTCGTGCGTACGCGGCCCGGTGAGGCGGTGTCTTACCAGGTGGGTTTAGGGTTTAGGGTTTAGGGTTTAGGGTTTAGGGTTTAGGGTTTCACGCAACGCTGGCGGACACGATATGCTTGGATACAAAACACGGCAGCTGGCCCAGAGTAGCGCAGAGAAGCTGCAGTGGATCCACGGCAGAGGCATGTGCCCACCTCTGATGTCATTTGCACATTTCATTGAACCCTCCAAAACCTGGCTGGCACTGTTTCAGACTGCCGCTGCATCAAATAGACGCTGAAGGTCAATGTGAAACCCAGCCGGCCAACTTCAGAGCTCTGGGAGCGTACGCCTGGCATCACGCCTTCTACATTTTGCCGCAGGACATTGAGGAAGACCCCAGTCGGCTGCTGTCCACAGGGCTGTTCAAGTCCGGCAAGCCGATTGTCTTCCCGCCCTCGCACGCCGGCGAGTTCTACCCCACCTTCCTGCAGGTGGGCGCTTTTCTCTCCACCCTGTAGCGCCTCTCCCCGCCACCGTTGCCTCGCCGTGTCACAAATCCAAGAAGTCAGTGCGCACAGCATCAGCCCGCACTGCATTTGATTGCATCCCTAGGACTGGTGCCACCCACTTGCAGGTCGCCTGAGCAGCTGCTGCCAGCAACCCTGGCTGCGCCTTCAAATTTGAAGTTTGAAATGCGCAAATTTGAAATTTAAACTTTAAAGTGCAGTATCTCCCAGTCTTGGCGAATCGTAAAGCTGTTGTGTCGTACACGGCAGGACTCTGCGAGCGGGACGATGAAGGCGCTGCGGCCAATCGGCAATGCGGAGTTCGTGCTGTTGCCGCGGCAGCTGCCGCCCATCAAGGAGCTGGAGGTCCGCATCGACAGCAGCTTGCGCGCCGCTGCCGGGCAGGTACGGGATTATCAGAACTGTCATGTTGTGGGGGGACCTGGGTTGAGAAAGCCAGGTCTTCCTGCGGCAGCGGTTCGACCCCTTGACACCCCGTGTCACCTCAGATGCATTGCGCAACTTTTCTAACTGGCCGCAAGTGTTCTCGCGTTGCCTGCGCCTTTCCCGCAGTTGCTGTGGCGCCGTAAACCCTTGGCGGGACAGGCGCTGGGGCTTGGCGCGAAAGAAAGCGCTGGCAGTGGCCGTGGGCGCCAGAATCCCTGACATTGTGCTTCAATCCAGTGCTACTCGAAGCATGTGCATCTTCGTCGCAGATGCTGGTACAGGCGCCGTAGGCTGCGCGGGAGGGTGCCGGGCGCTGTCAACGCAGCAATCGACTCTGCGGCGGGCGCCCCCATGATCTTGATGTCGGTTCCCAAGCTTGACTGCGATCCATGACTCGCGTGGCTGCCGCCAGAGGCATTGGAGGACCCGCCGAAGGAGGGTTTAAAAACAAGGGTTTAAAAACAAGGGTTTAGAAACAAGGGTTTAGAAACCCTTGCGGCGGCGCACCGCGACCAGCGGCCGCGAGGCGGGCGCCGCCGTTGTTCTCAACAATTGGTCATATCCCCCTTGACCTGATGGCAAGGTCGTGTCCTACATGCAGGTGCCAGCAGAGGCGCTGCAGGCGGCTCGGAAGGAAGCACTGGCGGCGGCAAACGCCGCCAGCGACCGTGAGGCGGGTTCGACGGTGGACGTGCTGATGGCGCTGCGCGCCGACCTCTTGGCCGCCGCCGCGGCAGCCGGCCTGGATGAGGGGTCTGTGGAGGTCCTTTTTCAGGTGCGCAATACCAAAGGTCAGACGGCAGCCGACTGAGGTTCCGCAGCGTTAACCTTTAAACCCTAAACCCTCAGGGACGCTGCGTGCTGACCTGCCGGCGGCCAATGTCGCCGCCAACCTTAGGGGGAGCTCTGTGGAGGTCCTGTTCCAGGTGTGAAGCAGCGTCCGTCAAATCTGACTGGACTTTAAACGCCGTGGACGTGCTCACTGCTTAGACAGCCTAAACCCTAAACCGCGCTGACCTGCCGCCGGGGTCGCCGGCTCGGGTGCGGGCTCACCAGCACACGGAAACTGCTGGATACCCGACGCGCAGCTGGCAGCGGCACGCTGAAAACCTGCTGCTCCTAAAACCAAGACTGTGGACCCTCCGTTGCCTGTTGCGAGGCTCGGAGAGTCGGGTTTAGGGTAGCCGACTGGCGGCTGTCCTGTGTGCGGTGCCGGAGGGCGGGCGCCGGTGCTGGAAAACCCTACAGCTCGCAAGCATGGACCCACAAGCCTTGGTGTCTGACGCGCGGCAGGGCACGGAGAGCAGCCGGGTGGAGGCCATCCTGCGCGCGGTGCCAGGGGGAAAGGCGCCGGCGCTGAGCGGGCTGGAGGCGACGGCGCCGGGGGGTGATGGGGAGGGCATCGAGCCCTTCCGGCCATCGCCGCGCCTCGTGGAGATCGGCATCTCCATGCGCGTGCCGCTGGACAAGGTGGGCCAGGCGTTTTCCCTTTGGTGGGAAGCTGTCACTGCCATGCCTGCCTCCGTCGTCAGAATCGTCCCAGGCTCAACAGCAAGCGGCGGGATGGCTACGTTCTGCTGGAGGCGCCGGAAGCGCTTCGGCACGCATCATGGCCTTGGTGCGACCGTGAGGCGACTGATGATCCAACTCCCATGCTGCACTGCGAATTCAAAGTCTGCTACATCTTTCTTCAGGTGGCGGAGAACCTGCCGCCGCGGCCGCCGCCGACGCCGCTGGACGCCGCGGTGGGCGACGCCGCAGAAGCCTGCCGCACGTCCTGGCGGTGGTGGAGCACGGAGGAGCACGACAAAGCCATCGACGACGCGAAGGAGGGCAAGCGGCCGGACCCGATGCGCGGCCGCGCCGGCATCTGGGCCGGCTGGCTCAGCGGCACCTATGCCAGGTGCGAACACCGACCGCCAGGAAATGTAGAAGCATGCGGCTCCACATGTGATGCTGCCATGGCCCCATTTGAAGGTGACTTGCAAGCCGCGGTGTACATGGATCAGCAGCAGAACAACACCTTCCTGTGTGACAACACTATCCACTCAGCACTGCAGACAACGCACGGGCATTGACAGGTTAGGGGTTTAGGGTTTACTAAACCCTCCTGCTGCATCGAGCATAAGCGCAACCACGACACACAGAAGGTCTTTTTGTTGCGAAACTCCTGATGTACTATGTCGCGCAGGTTCCAGGACGCCGCGGGCCTGACCGTGGGCGTGGAGTCAGGCGAGGCCTGGCGGGCGGCCTTCCGCGCGGCCGCCGACACAGGTGTGAACTGTGAAACCCTAAACCCTAAACCCTAGAGGCCTTGCGGATTGAGTTCTTCAATGACCAGTCTGGCAGCAACAGGTCCTGTGCTGTTGCATGAGGAGGCCGCACCTCCGCACAAGACGAGGCAGCGCCCTTTTCATGTAGGCATTGTGCGCCCTAAACCCTAAACCCTAAACCCATAAGAACGACATCTTCCAGGAAGCCCTCCTTTCCGTCCTGCAGGCGCGGCGCAGCTGCTGCTGGGCGACCGGCCGTCGCCGGTGACGGCGCGGCGCATGGGCGACGCCGTCGCGCGTTCCGTGGCGCCGCTCTTCGGCGGCGCCTGCGCGCTCAGCCTGGCCGCCGATGTCGCGGCTGCGCGCGGCGTGCTGCCGGGTGACAACAGCATGTTGTAGGGTTTAGGGTTTAGGAAGCAAAACCACCTGTGTCTTTGGTTTTGTGAGGAAACGTTGCTGCACGACGAGGGAGACCCGGGGGGCTGTGGCCGTCGTGCGTCAAAACCCTAAACATACAGCATGGTTCTCGCGGTGGCGCTGCTCTTCACAGCAGGCAGGCGGCGTGCTGCCGGCCGCGCGACAGTCATCCGAGCTGCCTGAGCATTTGCTTGTGCAGAGGGCGCCGGCGCGTTTGCGGTGCTGGGCGGCCTGGCAGCCGTGGCGGCGTCGCTGTGGCCCGTCGCCGGCCCCATACTGGAGGTGCGCTATCGTGCGGCAGCCCTAGATTCTTGTTGTAGGCTTTCCTGTGCCAGCAGCAGCGGCAGCAACGGCAGCAGCGGCAGCAGCTTCAACACTTACGTAATCGAACCTAACCTAATCTAATATCACAGACAGTCCGCTTTCATCTGCTGCTCGACGCCATGCGAGCACCTTGTTGGACCTTTCGACAGGACAGATAGCTGGCACTTATCACCCCGGGGCCACCAAACCCTGCCTTGGCAAAAACCAAGGCACGGCTTGACACTCTCGCACTTTTTGTGCGAGAGTGTCAAGCCTTCCTCACCAGGTGCCCGCTTTGAGCAAGATGGACGCAGAGGGCATCGTACTCTTACTACGGTGCAAATGCAAACAGCTGCCACATTACTGTCTGTGCATTCTCTAGGTGCGCGCCCTCAGCAGGCTGGACGCGGAGGGCATGGAAACGGCGGCGGCGGCGCCTGAGGCGCTGCAGACACCTGTTTTGGGAAGTTTCACACGTGGTGATAGATCCAGATGCTATCAGTCCTCCTTTTCGCAGGTGCGCGCCCTCAGCAGGCTGACGGGGAGGGCATCGAGGCGGCGGCGGCGGTGCCGGAGGCGCTGCAAATTCTGCTTGTTCTATTGTTTCCTCTCCAAAAGAAAGCTCTTCCCTGCCGCAGGTGCGCGCCCTCAGCAAGCTGGACGCGGAGGGCATCGAGGCGGCGGCGGCGGTGCCGGAGGCGCTCCAGAACGCCGACGGTTCCGGCACTGTCAAGCTGTGGGGCGAGGACGCGCTGATCGATTGGCCTGGCGCCATGGACCCCGGTGACAGCCTAAAGCCTAAACCCAGACCCTGGCCGTCTTGAGAACATTTAGAGTCCAGGGCTGAATTGCGTGCACGTCACTGCTGAGAATTGTATGTGGACTCGGAGCACGGCTGGACATGGCCTAGGCCGTAGGGCAGCAGTTTCAATAGGCTGCGCCTGTTTCACCTGCTGCTGCTGCCGCCACTGCTGCTGCCGTGAAGTCGATCTGGCTCTCAGCTCGGCCCACCTGCATCTAGGGTTAAACCCTAAAATACTAAACCCTTACGCCCGCATCCTCGACTCCCGCAGTCATCAACGAGCGGGACGAGTTCATGGCGCGCACGCTGGCTGCGGCAGCGACGGGCTCCGCCGCGCTCGCGCCGGCGCTGGCGGCGGACGTGGGCATCGACGGCGTGCCGTTGTGGCGTTACGTCATGGGCGCCGACGGCCCTGAAGGTGGGCCTTAGGGTTTAGGATTTACCACCCAACGCACAAAAGGTCGGACACACCCGCACGACCAGCGCCTGCGCTAGCGGCGAACTTCGGCGCTGACGGCGTGCCGCTGTGGAGCTACTTCATGGGCGTCGACGGCTCCGATATTACATCCTGACGCTGACACAATGCTTCTCACATGATGCTTGCAGCTGCACTGCTGTTCTTCGTCGCAATGGGGTGACCAACGGAGCTTGCGACGGCTGCCAAAAGCACATGGCCTGATGCTCTAGAACGCTTGAGCTAGCCAGGAGCGGCATACATCGTGGCGCACGCGTCACTGCGTGCTCACCAATGCCATTTGCGTGTCTCACGCTGCCTGCACGGGGCCAGCAGTAGGAGAGAACCTGCCGATACCTAAACCCTAAACCCTAAACCCGTTGACACCAGTGAGGAACACGTAGGCGTCAGCCCCGCGGCGGAGGGCGACGGGCAGTACGCGCCGCTGCCGGGCGTGTCGGCGGTGGTGGGCGTCGTCGGCACCGCGCACGTGCGTGGCATCATCCGCGCCTGGCCGGCGGCGCAGCGGGACACGGACCTCAGCGGCTTCACCGACGTCTGAGCGGGGAGGCGGCGCTCCTTTGGGCTATATATGCGGCTTTACGGAAGACTGGACGGGATCTTGTTGACCGTTGACCCCAGATTTGCTCCACCGCTGCCAGGGGCGCCGTCTGGGTGGGAGGTCAGGAAGCTGGGCTGCAGCCTGGCAACTGGGCAGAAAAGGACGAGCCTCGTGGCTTGAATATTGAGCTGAAAAGTGGCTGTTCTGATCGGAACGGGCGTCGGCTTCACTTGCGTTGGGGTGGTGATGCCTCGCTGCGCGGAGGCACATGGACTTAAAGCTCTAGCACCCTTGCGCTCTGACCCTCCGACACGACACTCTCACAAACAATCTAGGTCGTAAATCAGTACTTCCTCACCTCAGCCGCCGCTGAACGAAATTACAAGGGTTTGCGTGAGCCCGGTACTGTTTCTGATACCTCGTCTCCTTGGAGCCCGTTCTGGTGTTTGCAACTTGTGAATGTATGTGTGAAGTCGGGCATCAGCTTGCAAAACGAACTCTTGCAGACTGCAGAACAAATGGCATTTGTCGGCACTCGTGTGTCAGGCTGCATTCGGGTGGCTCGGCATGCGGATCGGGTCGTCGAACGATGTCCTGCTGTCCAGCTCATTTACGCCCATCTCGGCTCGCTTGCCTCCCGCTGCAGGTCCAGGCTGAACACCATGCCTGGCGGGCGGGTTGGGTTGGGTTGGAAGCGCTGCTATCCTTCATTGTCGCAGCCGACACATGTGCCGCCAAGGCTGTTGCCATCACCAACAACGGCGCGCGCAAAACCTGGGTATGTAGAAATGTAATTGACGAACCTGTGATACTGACTCCATGCGACATATCTGCGTCTCCATGTGATCATTACTAACACCCCACATCTGTTTTGTGGCAGGACCGCCTCTGCTGACAGGCTTGATTCCTCAGCAATTTGTGACTATGTTCCATATTTGCATAGTCGTGCGCACCTCTGTGATGGCGAACAAAGCGGCGAGTCATGTGTCAGTGGGATGATGGCATGAGAGGCAGTGTTCAGTAGTGGTGTGATTGGTGTGGACCGCTTCATCAGCACGGCAACACATTTGTGCCCCAGCGGCACCGGCAGCACTGATGAGGTCGTGGGCATGTTGATAAGGATTTGGTATGCTTAGTGTAGCAATTCAATAATGGATACGTCATTGCAGACACAATTGGCCGCAACAACCTGCATGACAAACAACATGACAGGATGTGGTGAATCGCAGTCCCAGTGAAAATGTATGAACAGCATTGGCTGCTTGGTCGCTGACCTGTGCCGCCGCTGCAGCGTTCACTGCCACAGCACTCGCATGTCTTGGCTGCCGCTAGAGGTCGACGCGGCGCTAGAGACCAGCACGCCCCCAGCTCGCTTGCCAGCCCTTGTCCCCTCTACGTCAGCTCGTTGATGTTGTCTCGGATCTCCCCCGTCTCGATGTCGAAGTAGCGCATCGCGGCATTGACGTCCTTGTCGCCGCGCCCCGAGCAGCACACCACGATGCGCGTCCCCTCCGGCACATCCTTCGTCAGCTCCTGCAGGATGCCCAATGGAGAGGACCGCTCAGACAGCGGTGCAACTGCGCGCAGCTGAATCGTGAGTCTGACACGCTGCTCGCTGCTGGAAGCCGCCCATGCAGGGTTTTGCAAACAGCAATGCTGCGGCATTTTCGCCTTCCCTGCTGCTGCCGGGGGCCGGGAGCCAAGCTGCACCGCAGCCGCTGCTGGATGCTCACAGCTACCCCCTGCAGGTGGACAGCGTGCCGTGCGCACACATCCTGAAATAACAACTAGTAAGGGAAACCAATCACGTGCAGGCAGGCTCCGGGCTCACCCCCAGGTATGCGAGTGCATGGCTTGTCTCCAGTGCGGGGATGATGCCCTCGGTGCGAGAAAGCAGCGAAAACGCCTCCAGCGCCTGCGCGCCGGCGATTGCAGCGTCAGTGCGATCACGTGAGATCACATGAAATCACAACAGCCCCATGAACGTGAGAACCGCACAACGAAGGAGGAGCGCCGCCTCAGCATATCATCGCACATTAAAAGAGGCCGCAGTGACTCCCGCTAGCCGCAGCTAAGGGGGTGAAAGAACTTCGAGCTTGTGCACCTCTGCATCGGTTGCCGAGGCGTACTCAGCGCGCCCAATGTCCTTGAAGTAGCTGTGCTCCGGGCCGATGCCTGGGTAGTCCAGCCTGCAAAGACGCGGGCATGGCTCATCTCTGTTAGGGACGCTGAGAAGTCATGCGGCATGCATTGGTGGGCATTCTGGTAGCTGTATTTACTGTTCAAGCATTTTTTGATTCAAAATTCAATTCGAAGGTTTTGAATTTAAAATGTCAATGCACGAGCACATCCCACCGCCACATGCTGCCAGATGATGCGCATGCATGGCAGCTCAGGCTGTATCTGCAGCTCTGGGTATTTAGGGTTTGCAGTCAAGGCTAGCACTGGCACATCCTGGGGCCAGCGGCTTCGGAACATGCAGATTCAGTGCTCTTGCATGACTGTCCATGAGCGGGGGATCGGGTATCAATGGCCCAAGTATTTGCAGACAGGCACCCTGGCTGCTGCCTGCTGCTGGCCCTAAACCTTAAACCCTAAGCACAGGAACGAGACGAGGAGGAGAGGGACTTCATCCCGAGAACAACATCTCACCCGGCGGAGATGGAGTGGGGGTCGATGACCTGGCCTTCCGCGTCCTGCAGCAGGAAGGAGAAGGAGCCATGCAGGACGCCAGGGGAGCCCTTGGTCAACGTCGCCGCGTGCTTCGCCGTCTCCAGCCCGTGGCCGCTGGCCTCGACGCCCACCAGCCGCACGCTCTCCTCCTCCTGCAGAAAGACAGTTGCCGAATGAAGCGTGTGAAACATTGTCTAGTGCTCCGCTGTCTCTGGGAACACGTGCAAGGTGACGTGGCAGCAAGTCGTGGCTGCCGGCCTGCACGAGCAGCAGCCGCGCGGTTTTGGTCGTCTCACGAGACGAAATGCTGCCGCTGGAAAGAGGCATGCGACAAAGATCAATAAAAAAAACCCGTTGCTTCTGCCACAGCGTTTATGGCTGCCCTCCATGCCCACCAGCTGCGTGCCCTCATCCTCCTGCATGTAGATGCTCTTAAGATGCTCTTTACGTCATGGCACCATCCATGACGCTCAACAAGGCATGCCGGATATGGCTTAGGGTATAGGGTTTTAGGGCTTTGCCGGCCCTGCCATTCGCACTCCCATGTCCTGCTGCGGCAGCTGTTCGTCGTGAATGTTTGTTGTGAATTTGTCGTGAATGTATAGAGCATGCTAGGGTTGGGCTGCTGCCAGTCGCCTTGCCTAGCCCGCAGGAGTGGATCCTCTGCATTGACCCGGCGTTGCATACTGTTCAATTTGACGCGGTGAGATACAGCTCTTGGCACCACAAGACGGCCATACTTGGCGTTCGAAGCCGGCTATTGCTTAAGTAGATGCCCATCACCTTCACCTAAACCCTAAACCCTGCATCGCAGAGTTGTTTCGAGCAGCAGCGGCGCACCACAAAGTGGTGGAAGAGGCCGATAGCGTTGGAGCCCCCGCCGACGCAGGCCAGCAGGATATCGGGCAGGCCATTCCACGCCTCTGCGCATTGCACCTTCGTCTCCCGCCCGATGATCGCCTGGAAGTCGCGCACCTGCAGCGGGGGGTCGACACACGTTTTCCGCACTGACCATCGACTGGGGATCGGATGCAGGTCCGCTTCTGTTCAGCAGCGTTGCGTGTTCGTCTCCGGCCCAGGGGAAAGACTGGAAGTGGCGCACCTGCACGGAGCAGCACGAGACATGCGTTGAGAACTGGGGGTGATCGACGACTGGTGAGATTTGAGTTCTCGCCTCGACTGCCGGGCACTGCGCCTGTCCTACTGTCCAGTCACTGGTGTGAAAGTCACGCACCTGTGCCTGGACAGCCCCACTAGCTAACGATTGCAAAACTTGAGCAATGGAATGGCCTATCACACTAAATACATTCGAGCTGTCGATAGCTTGCAGAAAGTTTTGAGTCGATAGGATGAAAGCCAGGGCGTGACGCAGTGCAGCGACGCAGCTTCGCCACGTGCGGCTGCCCATCGCCACGAAGGGCCAGCAGCGCGACTGCGCAGTGGAGCCCACGGAAAAGCTCCCATGAAAACCCTAAACCCTAAAGTCTTCCTCATCGTCGACTGAGTGAAGCACGGCAAAAGACGGCGGCAGGTCACCATCATGGGGTAGGGGTGGGGCCCAGCGGCGGAGCCCAGGATGTAGTGCGTCGTCTCCACGTTGGTGACCCAGTCGCGGATGGCCTCGCTGGTGGCGTCCTTGAGTGTCGCGGTTCCCGCCGCCACCTCCCGCACCTCCGCGCCCAGCAGCCGCATGCGGAACACGTTGAGCTGCTGCCGCTCCATGTCCTGCGGCAGCGGAGGAGTCAGTGCGCCTCAGCAGGAAGGAGCACTTCCACACCGCGCGCCCGCACCGCGCGTCCGCGGCTGCTCAAGGCATGCCGGCGGGTTCCATGGCACAGGCTTGGAGGCTTGTGGACAGCGTAAAACAGAGCTGAGACGCGCTGCCCACCCCCACCTTCTTGCCCATGTACACGATGCACTTGAGCCCGAACTTGGCGCACACCGTCGCCTGCGTGACAGATGCAAAGTTGTTGCGGTGTCTGGCCGTTGCCGGCATGGTGAGCTTGCCGTGGACATATGTCTGCAACTGCATAACATTCTGCGTGGTTGCAGCGCCCTGATCGACAGCACACAGCACGGAGTGCATGGCGCCTGCAGGCTATTTAGACCCTAAACCCTAAACCCTAAACCCTAAAGCCTGCAGGCGGTATCAATGCTGCAGAACTGCCGGCCGCGAGCTGCGAGTGGCGCTCAGAAGCTGACTCGGTGCGGCGCGTCCTCATCCTGTGCTGGCGTCTCGTGACATGCCCTGCGTGTGCGATCTGGCTGCAAACTCACCGTTGCGACGCCGTGCTGCCCGGCGCCGGTCTCCGCGATGATGCGCTGCTTGCCCATGCGGCGGCACAGCAGCACCTGCCCCAGCGAGTTGTTGATTTTGTGCGCGCCCGTGTGGTTCAGGTCCTCCCGCTTCAGGTAGATCTCCGCCCGCGTGCCGTCCGGCCTGTGCGTGTGCACACAACGCTGCGGTTGCCGCCAAGCCGCCCAGTTTTTCCGCCCAGTTTTCCAAGTCATGCAGTCGCAGGGATACTCGTGTGGAGCACCATGGCTGCCACGGGGCAGCGCTGCTGCGGCGCTGCGGCTGATGCACATCAGGTGTTGATGCGTTCCATCGTCAATGCGTCTTATCGTGCGCACCGCTTGTAGTGCTCTGATAGCCGCTCTGCATGGTACAGCGGCGACGGCCGCCCCACATAGTCCTTCAACAGCGCGGCATATTCCCTCTGCAGGCAGGGCGATGATGCGACATGAATCGTGTGCAGATGTTCTAATCAACAAGCAATGTGTGGTGGCAGCAACGGAAAGGCCAGCTTGATGCAAAGATGAACAGGGTGACGTATCTGGGTGCGAGCACCACGGTCGCACTGGAATCGACCCGTGTTGAGCAGAGAGTAATGCAGATGATCTTGCCTGGAATTCCGGATCTTCCTGCGCCTCTCTGTACGCCACCTCCAGCTCTGACAACGCGGCGATAAGCGTCTCCGGCACATACTTGCCACCAAACCTGCCAAAGCGGCCGGCAGCGTCTGGTCGCTGCGCTGGTGCCTTTGTGGGCAGCGGCGTCTCCGGGACGACAGTCAGAGCCGCTGCCGTCATCGGCAGGCCTCGCCGCTGTGCGTGCCTGCTCTGCAGGCGCTGCATGACTGCCGCGAAGCTGCTCTGGCGACCCGGGACGCAGACCTGGGGATACCGGCAGCTGCCCGGAGCCGCGACGTGCCCACTGGTTAATGCCACACCGGCCATGGCTGCTTGCTATCGAGCAATGCGCCTGTGCATCAAGCTCTGTTGGGAAGGGCATCACCATCTAAACCCTTTCGCTACGTCATCCACAGGGAAATCGACAGGGCCTTCATTGCTGCCCCTGCTCACCAGCCAGCCTCCCGCAGCAGGGACTGCTGCAGCAGGCGTAGTAGCAGGCATCCGAAAGGTGATTTTCCGAGATGCTCGAACATGCGTCGCTGGAGCTGTGCGTGCCTGTTAGTCGCATCGCAGATTTGCTCGACCTCAGTGACGTGCGCACCGGTAATGCAGCAGGGTTTCGGACTGAGCTATCTAACTGCAAGCTCGCTCCAGCACCGCACATGTGAGAAGCGCGTGAACTACTCACAATTGGGATTGCATTGTGACGTCACCTTCGACGTGGACGCCCCAGCTTGCGGCTATCAGCACGGCCAACAGGCTACCGTGACCCACAGCGTTGAGATTGGCGGAGATTGCTCCGATGAGTCCGTCGCACAGCCGTCTTACCGGTGATCAAGAAATGCCAGAACCGGCTGTTTCTTTGTGCTGCGTCAGCATGTACTGCCATTTTTGATGAGGGTACAATGCATCTATCGGGCATCCTCCCTCGCGACGTGTCAGAAGAACAATCGGCAATGACTTGGATACCCTACAGCTGAATCTGCTCTGCTCGCACGCGTTGCATTGCCTCCGCACCCAGCTCGATACCCAGGTCTAACCCGCCGCTAGACCGCGCGCTCGGAACACAGGACTAGCGCTGTACTATGGACGACCTCCCGCAGCTCGAGGACGGTCTGGCAGCTGAGATCGCAAGCTTCGACTACGAGGATCACCTGGAAGCGCTGAGAGGTCGCCCGGGAGTCGACTGACGTCAGGCCAGCCAGCCATCGTCGAGGTGCAGCCGCTCAGTTGCAAGGACAGCGGCTCGGCTCCGAGGACGCCAGCTTGTGTGGTCCAATAAGCCCAGCTATACAGGCAGTTTGGTCCCGGACTTGCAGGCAATGTGCGCAGCGCCATGACGACCGCATGCGGCCAGGCCGCCGGCGGTATCCTTGATGATTCGCCAGCAAGAGCTGGCCAGCATCTCCAACCGCAGGCACACCATGTCAACGCTGCAAAGCCTCTGCTCGTGGGGCTACGTCCGTGATATCCGCGAAACGCTGTCGGTTTGGATGCCCAGGCCTCCACGAGCCAGGCCAGTGTGCGGCTAGAGATTGCAGACTGCCTGGGAGGTTGCCGTGGCAACCCACGGGGGCGATGTCGCCGCCTTGCACTCTGGTGCGCAATGGCTGGACGAGGATGCAGGCAGCCCATGCGAGCACACGAGACATTTGCAGTAGCATAAGGCTACAGCATCTTCGTGATCCAATTCAGCAAGAGCATCCGGCACCCGCAACTTCCTCTCAGGCGCCATACGCCACTGCACTGTGGCGCTTCAGATCAAGAGCGTGCCTGGCTGCCGATAGCGGAGCTGACGGCGGTCCCGGCAACGCAGCGGAGGGTGACGGCTTGGGTGTCCGGCGGGTCAGCGACAGCTCAGCGGAAGGCGGCGGCGGCCATGGCACAGGGCAGGCCCGGGCGCAGGCGTACGACCGCAGCAGCTTGCTTATTGACATGCGGGACGTCATTGCCGCGATCCGACTCTCTCCGCAGCAGGGCGCCGCATTCGTGCAGGTGCGCCCTGCTACCATGTTGTCCACATAATTGTATCATAGGGTGCCTGCTTGAGTCTACTTCGCCAACCATGACGCCAAATGGCGCTGACAGCTGCTGGCCTGCTGGCGCATACCTTGGACGACCCCGGACTGGCACCTCCGCGCACACCTGCAAAGAAACTCCGATGTCAGGTCCTCATGCGCACTGACCGCAGGAGTGGCGGCGCGCCAGCGACGCAATTGAGCGCATCAAAACCGCGCGGATGTGGCTCATCGCACATCTGCGGGGCGCCGCCGCCAGCGCCGCCGCTGGCGCGGCTGCCACATCTGCCGTCTTGGCGTGCGCCGACCTGCGAGCCAGCATGGAGGCAGAAGGCCGGGGGGCCTAACGAGCTGCTAAATTGGTTTAGGGTTTAGGGTTTACCTTTCCGGCTGCTGTCGCCGCTGCAGCATGCGCGGTGCTGCCTGGCGTCCTTCCCGCAGCTCATGGACCCGCTGGCGATCGGTGAGCTGCTGGCACTGGAGGTGCAGACTTGAAACAGGCTGGAACATGAACCAGAAATCAGGCGCACCATCGCGACATACGGCATCCTAACTTCAGGCGGACGGACACATGGCGGACGGCCACACGTTGACAGTTTCAGGAGCGACTGCTGCGACGGAGGGGCAATGCGGGACAGCGTCCCAGCGCAGAGACCGCCGTCATTAAAGGAACCAAAGCGGCGAGGCAGTGTGTGGTCGGATGCGCCGGATGCCGCCGCCGCCGGCGCCGCCGCCGCCGGCGCCGCCGCCGCCGGCGCCGCCGCCGCGCCTGTGCCTTTGACACTGGTGCTCCTTCCTCGACCGTGCTTAGCCGTTGGACAACTTGAAATCGAGTGAATATAGTTGCAATGCAGCTTAAATCGTAGAATGTTTAAGGACTCCAGGGCTTGTCATGGCTGATATGCCAGTTTTGATTTGTACTGAACCTGAACCTGCGATCAGTCTCCAGCTATGTGCGGCGACGTGCGGACACCGCTGGCGGATGGCGACCAGCTCAGTCTGCACCCAGCCGCAAAATGCAGGCTGTCGCTGTTCGCGGTGCAAACCAGCACATTTGGGGGAGGTGATGTTACTGCCCGTAACACTTGAGATGCCCAATTCGAACGAGGCCACTGAAACGACAGCAAGACAACAGTGTCGCAAAGATTCTGTCTGCACCAATCACAGGCATCGTTGCATCGAAGCAAGGGCACCAGGTAGGCAATAGGGCGAGCCTGAGAGGCTTTGCAGCTTGTCTTGACTGAGTCTGAGACGACAAGGCGGCAGGACAGGTAGCACTCACGACAATTCTAAGTGCCGCGCAGCTGCACTGCGGCGGTGGCAGTGACCACAGCAGGTCGACTGCAAATGCAACAGGCCACGGGCGTCCAGACGGTGAGAACATTAGTGAAGGGATGTGCACAAGGTACATCTCTTCAGCAGATGTCCCGGCTGGTGCTCTTCGCTGCCGCGGCCGCATCCGCGCTGGCAGCTGTGGTGCACCTGCCAACCTTATGGTACAGCGCACTCTGTGTCCATCCGCACATGTCTCGGGTTTTAAACGGCTGCAAAGAGAAGCTGACGCTTCACATCCTGACTGCGCAGCCCGATTTGAATGATGCCAGCGTGCGCGCGGAGATCGTCAAGCGGCACTGGGAGCTTGCAGTGGCAGTGCACGGCAGCGACGCCGCCGCACTGGATGCAGGCGCGTTCGGCGTCGCGCATCGTATGATCTGCAGTTTGTTTCCGCTTTTCTCCGCTCGAACTCACGAATACAACCTGCTCGTTTGGCCAGATGACGAATCGGCGCAGCGGATGATGGTTCAACCCTCTTCGCAGGCACTGCGCCGCTCGCGCTGGAGCGCGCCATTGAAGACTCACACCTTGCACTCTACTGCCACTACGTGGCTGAGCTCACGACCTGCCTGGCAGCGCCCGAAGTGGAGAACGAGGCATCAGAGTCGCACCAGCGGATCGTGGAGCTGGTAGCCGCATTCTTCGCGCTCGTCAGACTCACGGTGCGTGCCTGAATATGAGCGGAACCGTTTCGACTCGCTGCTGCGAGTTTTCCACCCCTTGCAATCTTCCAAGCGGTGGACGGACCCATGCTGCATTGTCGTTCTGCCCTTTGTGATCTGCATTCGTCCAGCCAGACGTGTGTCGATCCGCATCCTCCAGCTGGCCTCGTGGCGACTCCACCATGTTTTCATGCGACTGCAGATGCGAGAGAGCCTGGGTGTCATTCTGGAGATGCGGTTTGCAAACCTGGAGGCGCTACGCGATGTCAACGCGATTGAGGCGGCGATGGCAGCCTCCCTGGCCAGCGCAGGCAGTAGAACGAGCGGCAACGTGCTCAGCGGCGACGGCAGCGGCGCCGGCAAGGTCGGCGGCGGCAGTAGAAACAGCGTAGGTGGCAGCGGTTCTGGCGGCGGCGGGCTTGCGCGCCAGAGCGCGCGGCAATTGCGGGCGACAGCATTCGACCCCAGTGGCCCGCCCGTGGACATGCGGAACGCAAAGGTGTGTGCTGCCGCTGCCCGGCCCGAGGTGTCAATGTCTTTACTATATCAATGAAGCTGGGCATGTTGTGAGGCAGAGCTCAGCGGAGCGCGGTGTGATGGAGCATCGCAAGGTGAGAGGTCGGCAGCAGCAAGAAGCAACCGCGAGTGCTGTAGCTCTAAGCGGTTGTTCTACGCGTATGCATGCAACACAATGAGCGTGCCCCTCCTCGACTGCAGCACAATGTCTGAACCCGTCTGCCGTCTGCAGGAGTGGCGGCGCAGTAGCGGCGCAATTCAGCACATCAACATGGAGCGAATGGGCCTGATCGCACACCTGCGCGGCGATGCGACCGCTGGAGATGGTGCGGCCACTGCAGCCGCCGACTTGCGTGTCAGCATGGAAGCAGAGGGCAGGAAGGCGAACGAGCTGCAGGAGTGGTTCGCCTTCGTGCTGCTGTCGCCGCTGCAGCACGCGCGCTGCCATGTCGCCACCTTCCCGCGCTTGCCAGATCCACTACGCATTGGCGCGGTCGTTGCGTCGGAAGTAGAGGCACTGGAAGAAGAGGCCGCGTCCAGCTGAGAGCTGGCATATATTTATGCATATGTGTTTTGGCGCTGAAAATCTCTGATGTGACGATGCGCTCTGCCTTTGGTTGAGCTGATATGTGTTACCCAGCCAGCCTGAGGTTCCTCCTCCAACCCGCAGCTTCGTTGGCAGGAAGGCAGGCTGGCACGAACCTGACATGTTGATTCGGCGGCGTGGTTGAAACCATGCAGCCTAGTGTCCGCCGCTTGCATTTGAAGCTAGATTTACGTTGATACAACGTACAGACGTTTGATCAGGTGTACAAGAAGCTGTGCGTGTATTCCGAGAGGTTCGAAACCACCAGTTTGACCGCACATAACCCGCCAAACACGGCAGTTACTTACTGCTACTGTAGATCAATCCAAGCCAGATTGGCAACATCCATGCGGAACGGCCAATGCGGTACGGCCAATCTCCATATCAGATTTCCATCACCCATATCAGTTATGATTCTGTTCAATATTAGGCAGCTGTCACGCTGAGCTATTTGCATTCGCGCCTACAATGCAGTTCCAGTTCCGCCGAAGCCAGAGCACAACCCATAGACTGCACTCTGAATGCTACGCCGACACAACTCCTATTGATCACAACACGCTTGACATCAGAACGCTGGCCATGCCAGCACCGCACCCGGAAAATGCGTTCCAAACGTAGCTGGCTGACAGCGGTTAGGCTCGAGTTCAGGAATCACAAGAGAGCGGCACGCACCCCCAGGTACCGTTCCCGAGGTTCTGCAATGGCTTGTACAGGAAGTCGGAATTGCCGCGCACCATCACATACGGCACCTGCAAGCACACAGGCAGCACAGTGGCTTCTGAATGAGGCATCAGGTAGTTTTGCGCTAATGCATTCCGACCTGGGCATTCCGGCACCTCATGCGCCGCAACAGAGATTCCTCTCAAAAATTCTCGACCCGGCGCAGCAGGCCTGGCGCGCAGCCGCAGCCCATCGCCAGCAACAAAGTGCAAAGCAACAGCATGCGCTTGAGGTGACAGCGTTCGTGTGCAGGTGCTGGATCTGCAGCGACACAGCTATCTCCAACGCATCCAAAATTGCTGCGCGTCTACAAGCCGACGGCCCACCTTGGCGTTTTGCGGCTTGGAGTTGAACTTAGTCAGCAGCTCCATGACGCCAACGGCCTCCATGGCCGACACCACCTGCATGGCAGCAATTTTGTTTCCCCAGTAGCCAAGACTTAAATGTGTTGCAAAGGCACTCCGGGCTGGCGATGTGTTAAAGCTATATGCAGATGCTGTACCATGCAGACGCTGTGCAGATAGGCATTACAGCTGCTGCAATTGGCGCACCAGCACATCCTTCTTGGAGATGTTGACACCGAGGCCAGCGCTCAGGTAGTCCTGCAGCGAGGCAGCAGCATAACCAGCATTAGCCTGATGGAGTTCAAATTCGAGTTGGTGTCACGAAAACATACAGGCACAACACAAACAGAGGAGACTGAGATACGTCGAATTCGACCTGGATGTAGACGCGGGCAATCTCGTCGTACGGCGGGCCGCTGTAGAAGAACTGGCTGTCCACCTCCATGCACTTGGTGTAGTCCCACACGGTCGCGGGCGCAGTGCTGTCACATGCGGCGCCATCAATATTCAGGTACAGGGATGACAAGCGACTTGGTGCAGATGTAACAAGAAGAAGTGTCTTCCCCAGAAACTCTCATAATCAGCCCTTATCAGCACTGGGAATCTCACAGATGGTATGGAGCGCACCCAGAGTATTGGTACTTGATCCCAGTTCCGTTGGCCATGAGGCCGAAGTACTCGGTCTCGTAGCTAGACACCTGCACCATCACCCCAAGCTGCGGTGTGCAGTTGCCATCACCCCAAGCTGATGCTGTGCAGTCTGCCACAATTGCCATCACCCCAAGCCGCGGTGAGCAGTCTGCAGCAATTGAGCCGGAGGCGGACCAACGAAATCGCTTGCCGCTCATCAGTGCTGACAGCATTATTGCAGCAGGATGTCCGGGCGTAGCGAAAGGGTGCTTGCAGTGCCTGCCCACATCGATGGCGTTACCCACAGCTTGAAGTGCACCATGGCGACAAGCCGTGGAGGTGAGGAAGACTTGCCTTTGCATCGCGCAGCGGGCGCAGCGCCACGCCGTTCGCCGAGGTAGACGCCTCATACACTTTCTGCAGCCAGCAGAACGAGAACGTCCCTCCATGGTGTGTCCGCTGCGCTGCTGAACCTTGGCACTTCGACAGTCGTACAGTAGGATAACAGCACATTGTATGTGACAGGGGCAAGAAGTCTGTCAGAGAGATGCGCGTGCTAGTGCTCACCTTTGTGAGCGCCATAGAGCCAGCGTCGGGCGTGGTGAATATGCACTCGCCATACAGGAACGAGTCCGCTGGATGATTCGTCTCCTGCGGCACGGGCAGAAGCTTTTGTACACAACTACACTCGTCTGTGTTGCTGCCGCTGGACCGCGGGCCCAGCTGCTCTGTGTATGTCTGGACATGCATTATTTCCAAAGACAGCAGCCTGTGCGTGTGCCGTGGAAGGCTGCCAGCGAGCGTGCATCAAGAAGGCTGGTCAGGCTGGCGCGCCCTTTGCTTATGGTGTCTAGCCAGAAGATCCACCTGGGGAAGGGAGCACAGGTTGGGCGCGCCGACAGTCTGCTGGCTGTAGTCCGCCAGCTTGCAGTTCCTGCTCCGGAGGCAATCACACGAGGGTCACGACCGGATAGTGCGATGCCCACATCTCGAAATGCCCTCCGGTGCAGCATGGCATTGCAGTCTCGGCCTCCCCTGTATGCGGGGGAGCTGTTTCTAGCACAGAACTGCACTACAGGAAACAGCGCACCAGTTCATGGAGAATGGAGACACGCAGACGTCCCCAATGCGGGCGATGCTGGCCAGCGACGAGTCCTGCGTCGGGGCACCGCAGTCGTCGCTGTTGATGACGCCCCTGCAGACAGTCGCGTGCGAGTGATCTCTGGAGCAGAGGATGGCTTTGGAGCAAAACCCTTGCAAGCTGGTTCACAGAGAAGGGCTTTTCGCTGAAGGTTTGTCAAGGAAACGTCGCGGAATGCCAATGTAATCTCTCGGTGGTGGTAGTGTTGCTGCTCACCCGACCTGCGGCGTCCAGCCTGCGGTGCCAGAGTACAGGATCTCCTTGATGCGGCTGGCGCACTGCAGCATCTCCGCCAGGCAGATGGCCGCGGCGGTCGGCCCGATGCCGGTTGCCACCAGGATCACGGGCGTGCCCACGAGCGTGCCAAACGACCTGCCGCCAGATGGAATTTACATAGTGGTGGAGTTTGAGCATGTATGTGTGCGGCGCAGCACATATACCGCAGCAGCTTTAATGAACGATGTTTTCACGGCAAATGAGGCACCAAGCACCATGGAATGAAAGCGGCACCTGGAGGCGCAGAGCGTGTCGTTTGCGTTGACGGTCTTGGCGTTCTTCAGATTGGCGGCGTAGAACGTGCCCTCGGCAACGCCGGTGAAGCTGCCTGCACAATGCGCAAATATAAGGCGCTCAACCGTTGTTGAACATCTGAACTGGATCTGCCCAGAGCAAGCAGTCAACAGACGGACACCTTGTCCCCGGTGCGAATCTGATTTTCAACAGGTGCGCTGTCAATAACCAATTGCAACTGCGGCTGCAGAGCGCGGCGTATTTATGAATGCGCACCGGTGTCGGCGACCATGACGGCGGTGACCTTGCTGGCGGTGCCAAATGTGGCGTCACAGGGGTCCTGCAGGTCATCAGGCTGAGTCAGCATCAGCAACAGCACCTGGCGTGCAGTGTGCAAGGTGAGAGCAGGATTCTCGATGGTCAGCAAACTGAAGCTCGATGTGAGTCTCGAATGCTGCCCACCGCAGAAACGGGCGCCTTTGTCGGTTTCTCTGTGGGTTTCTTGCTGGGCTTCTTCGTGGGCTTTTTACTCGTCGGCTTCCTGGACGGCTTCTTCTGAGTTGGCTTCCGCTTCATGGGGCGTTTCTGACGGGACGTGTCCGGGTGGGACGCTTCTTCATCGGCTTCTTCGACTTGTCCGCGACGGTGAGGCGACGTCGCGCCGGCAGCGCTGCCTCCAGCTCAACGAGGACATCCGCTGGGAGGAGGTCCACGATCTGGAACAGGCATGTTGACGATATCAACGACAGGTCACCACAGCGCATGCAGTCAATAGGTTCAAGCTGGACAAGGCTGCACGCCCAATCTGGACGGCGAGGCGAGGCACGATGATTTCTGCCTCCCTGGCAATTTTGAGGCAAAATTGGATAATTCGATCACATGAAAATATAAAAACCAGACCAATCATCTCTTACTGCTTCAAATGCTGCCTGGGCCCTGCAGCGGCACAGACGATTCGGCTGCCGGCGTACTGACCGAGCCGGCACACCCGACGCCTGCACCAGCACCTGACGGTAAAACCCTCACCTCGCGCATGACGGCGTCGTCGGCGGTGTGGTCCAGCGCAGCCTGCAGGCGTCGCACCGCGGAGCTGCCGGCAGCCGCGTCGGCTGCGCCCGCATTGACCAGCGCGTGCGCGCCAGCAGTCAGCGCCAGCAGGCAGGCTGCAGCAAGCGCAGCCGTAGAGACCGTCGTCATGAACTGCAGCATGATCGAACGAGTCTATCGCTTATTCGTGGACGCAGACTGAAGCTTGAGGAAGTCCTGCACCCCTGCCGACATCGCGCTATCAGCCACACCCAGCACTCATTGAGCAGATAGGCCGTCATACGTGGATCTGAAGCATGCGGTCACCACATTTGATTGAAAAGAGCCCTGCAACTGCAGCCGGCTCTCCAATAAGCGATTATGCACAGCTGCACAAAGGCAGGCACTGAGCAGCACGAATGCATACTGGGCGCGGCCTGCTCAGGCGTCAGCGATGGTTCCTATCTGCAGTGTCCTTTGATACGTCTTAGATGTTTTCAGGTTCCATAACAAGCTGTGCCATCAATTGGGGAGGTCATGATATGGGTTCAGAGCCACGTGTCGGCCGTGGCATCTTGCGCACCAGCCGGTACGCGCAAGGAGTTTTGCCTCCTGAGGCCTGCAGGTTTCAGCAGCAACATCTGCGGTCCGGTGTTTATGCACCCAGCAAGCGTCGCCGTCGATCACGGTCTGACCTAATTTGCTGGGTGTAATCCCTTGGGCACCGAACAGCCTGGGTGCAGCCAGCGAGTACACCATGCGGAAATGTTCCCGTAATACATGCGATATCCTAGCCGGCTGATCAGTCGCCTGCGCCATCATGCGCCCGCTACCGTCGTACGTGAGTCACCGCACACAGCAACGGGGGCCGGGCGTAACAAACCTCAGTTTGCATGATTTGCGCGGAATAACCTCCCAGGCATGCAGTACACCAGCCAAGACATTTCTGAACCCAGGTGGGTGCATTTCTAGACTGCTCGGGCGATGCGCAGTGACTCACCCTGAGCAGGCCCAGTGGCTGTGCGAACCTCTACAGGCTGCTGCGAGACCCCGCAAACGACTGTGGCTTGAAAAAGGATGTATCTCATTAGTTGCATGCAGCCGATCGCACTGACCTGACGCCGGCGGCAGCTGGCGAGCTCGAAAAGCATCTGCCTGGCTTCGAGTTGCAGCGTACGTGAGCAGCGCCGCAGTCGCGCGAAGGCGCAGGCACGACGCTTCCAGCCGGATGGGACCGATCCACTTCTGCGATCGATTTGCTCCGCGTGAGTCTGCTCTGCTCTGCGTAGTCTCAGGCGATGACGCCAATCTCGCCCGCTTGGCACAGTCATCATTACGATGCCCGATCCACCGGTATAATACGCCTCGGCGGAGCCCGGATTTCCATTACTTGTTGCCACATCACGCACGCAAACCAGGAGTCACAGTGTATGCAGGGGGTGCCCTCTCCCGTATAGTTACCACATCAACACGGCAGCAGCGAAGACTACACCACCAGCGGAGCAGTGGCTGCACAGCGGAGCAGCGGCTGAGGCCGGGACGGCGGCCCCCGACAGCGGCGGGGCAGCGGCTGATGCCGGGACGGCGGGCCCCGACAGCGGCGGGGCAGCGGCTGATGCCGGGGCGGTGGCGCCCGACAGCGGCGGGGCTGAGGCCGGGACGGCGGCCCCCGACAGCGGCGGGGATGAGGCCGGGACGGTGCGGTGGCGACAAGGCGTTCGATCCACATATCGACTCGTTTTCCGATATCTACTGAAATAGAACTTGACATAGATGCAAAAAAGGAATATAAGTCGCGCCACAACCTCCTTTCGCATATATCTGCTTCTGTGCATCATTCAGGCTTACAGCGCTTACAGCAGCAGCGGAGCAGCGGCTGAGGCCGGGACGGCAGCCGCCAATAGCGGCGGAGCAGTGGCTGAGGGCGGGACTGTGGCGCCGCACAGCGGCGGCGCAGTGGCCGAGGGCGGGACGGCAGCGCCGCACAGCTGCGGATCAGCAGCTGAGGCCGGGACGGCTGTGAAGCGGAAGCTCAGACTATTGGAGGCTGATCCGGTTGGCCATTCAGGGTGTGGATAACAGGTGCGATGTCGGGGACTCCTTGCTGGTACATTGAACAACGAACGGCGTACCCACGTTGTTGCTCAGCTTGTACACATCAGCGTCAAAACAACCTGACGCAATCGCTGCTAACGTCCATCATCTTCCAAAGCCTTCACCACCCTGAATGTGTTCTGACCTTCAGTGCAACAGTGTTGTGCACCAGCACTCAGAGGCACAGCGCCGCGACCCAAACCCTACTCCTCTACATTGCGTCACCGTGCAACTCTGCCGCCGCTAAAGTCCCAATACCTTGCAGAGCGGCGCTCTCGCGGCCCGCGGGCGGCCGCCGCATGATCATCAGCACAGCAACCTTCACGTCCACCATGGTGACTGCACTGGCCAGTGCAGTCACGCGCCATACTTCCGCTTGCGCATGTTGAGTACCGCCGACACCTGCACCACACGTTGCAATCAGCGCTGCAGCCCGAGCTGTAGAACCCTAAGGCGATGGGTGCAGTGCTCATGTGGCTATGCAGCATATGCAGAAGACGAAACCCTAAACCCCTACGAACTGGGAGTGGGTGTTGGAAGTGCTTTGAGGCTGCTGCAGCAGCTTATACATCGATACCCTGACATGCTGTGTCAGTGCGCTCTGCCTTGCGGCTTTTGCAGCGTCAACAGCACCCACAGCCCGGACCCTAACATGCTAAAAGCTGGCCAATGCGGGCGTGCACATCAGCGCATCACTCTAATACAGGTGCGGCTGTGATGCTGTGCTTCGGACGGCCCAACTCTAATCCCTACATGCTGTCCCCCCGCGCGTGCGGCAGCACATCAGCGCATCACCTAACACAAGGTGCGGCTGTGATGCTGTGGCGGCCGCAGCAGCAGCCGTGCCAGATGAACATTTTGCCCCGGCGTGGGGAGGTACCTAGCACTCAGTTCCGCAGGCTGTGTTGGTCGGGGATGCATTTTGCAGTCTGGCGGTTGTGCAGGATTGCCAGATAGCATTCATGTCTCGTCATTGAATGTCACCTCTTTGGTTCATCTTGCTGGCGCGAGTGATGCACATGCCGTTTTCACCTTTAAAAGGTGAAAACGCGAGTTGATGCAGATTTGCATCAACTCGCGACCGATTGCCTTGCATGCTCTTATATAATATAAACTTCTAGCAGGCCTTCGCTGTTGGGGCTGTATTTTGATGTATGCTCAGTTGCCAGAATCACAATGCATTTATACGGCGTCGTGTAGGATTAGGTGGTGTCTGGGTCTAGTGGGCATCTCGTTTCCAAATGCCATTGGCGGCTGCACTGGTTGTGCCACACTGCTGTAACTTACAGCAACATGAAATCCCACGACTCGTGGCAGGAGCTCGGAGCTCCTGCCATCCCGGACACAACATGCAAACGGGGATGGACGTCAGGAGGCTGGCATGTAGGGATTAGGTTTTTGGCCGTCAGAAGCACAGCATCACAGCCGCACCTGTGTTACTGCAAGCGGCAGCTGCGCCGCGCCACGCCAAAATCCTTCTGGTGCTGATCCCGCAGCCCTCCGCAGTTGAAGTGCCTGGTCCCGCACGGTGGATGATCTAAAACCCCTGCCTCGTCACAGTCGGCCTTCTGCTGCTCGTTGTGAAGCAGTGCCAAAGTTGAGGTGGAAAATAGCACCGGCCGTTCTGCCACCGGCGCGGCTCCAGCAGCTGCTCATTCCCCGTCCGACATGGCGCAGTCGCCTGGAAAGCTGCCGCCGCCGGCACCGCTGCCGTCACCGCCGCCGCTGGCCATGTGGCTGCCGCCGCCGGGTTCCTGCCCGCATGGGCCGCCGTCCTCGACCTCGACGTCGCGCAGCAGGCTATGGTAAAAGGCCGTCTCGCGCAGCATCGCTGCCTGCAGCGCCTCCAGAGCGGCATCATACTCGTTCCTGCAGCACCACTTGGGTCCAGTTAGAGTCCGCTCTTCTGTTGCCAAGTTCCAGGTCCCTGAACATGCGAGTCATCAGCACACTGGCTGATGGCATCCGGCCCATCTGAGCTGCGGCACGGCAGCGACCACTGTACAATTTTAGTCAGGTCGTCCATGAGGCCTCCATCCTTCAAAAGCCGGTTTCAGCACCAAAGTGCCGAAGCACTGCTGGTGTGGTGCAATCACCGGGAGCAGGATGATTCCCCATAATACATTCCCAACAGAGCACTCACCGGCGCTCCCGGGCGGCGAGGGCGGACTGCCGGTTCTTCTCTCGGCGGACCGCCTTGCGGCGGCTGTCCTCGTCCAGCATCTCCGTCAGCGCCGCCTCCAGCTCCCCCGTCACGCGGAAGTGCGTGTCCGCGTTCCAGCCCACCGCCATGTCTGCAATTTGCAGAGACGAAACTGTCGACATGTGCATTTGTCGCTTGCGCGTCCAGGGTCCAGCCTGCACAAAACCTCGGGCATGCAAATGTGACGCCGTGTGCAACATTCTCATCACTCGGTTCTGCTGGCTGACCGCCAGCACACATCTCATGATTCAGCGAAACAACAAGTGAAACAGCGCACTGCTTGGCCGTGCTCACCCCCTCTCGCGGCTTCCACGCGGGCCTGCGCGGCTTGCAGCACCTCGTGCAGCTGCCCCAACGTGGCTGCCGCCGACAGCTGGCCGCCCTCGGAACCCTCGCCGCCGGCGGCCGCACCCGACGGGACGCCTGCCTCTGGCACCGCTCCCCCGCCCCTGCCGACGGCGCCGCCGCCGCCAGTAGTGCCCCCACCGCCAGCGCCTCGCTGGCTGCCGGGGCCGCGAGGGTTGCGCAGCCGCGGCGGAGGGCCGCCGGCGGCCTTCGCTGCCGCCAGCGCCGCGGCCGCCGACGGCTTGAGCGCCCGTTTGCCGCGCGCGTGCGCCCGCCGCTTGGTGCGCTGCCGCTGCGGCGCCAGTGGGCTGCTGCCCTGCGCCTCGGAGGACGTCGCGGGGCTGGCTCTGCTCGGCGGAGGCTGCGACAGAGTCCGGAAGCGCCCGCCGTCTCCGTCAAAGCTGGTGACGCCGGCGCCCTTGCTGCCGAAGCCGGCATTCTCGCTGCCAAAGCCGCCGGCGCTCTCGCTGCGGCTGAGCATATTGAGCGACGGCGTGCGCTGCGGCGGCAAGGCGGACGCCCGCTGAAATAACGCTGCCGGCAGCTGCCCTCCTTGCAGCTGCTGATGTAAGACGTCCGCGCCGGCGGGCGGCCACTGCCCGAGGCTGCTGCCTGACGTGTGCTGGCTGCCGATGCTCCCCTGCATTCATGCAGAAGGCATGTAGGATCCTGCCAATGCGACAATGGGGCGCTGTCCAGCCTGGCAAAGAGGTGTCCACATGCATCCGCAGGGCCCACTCTATGCTGCCTTGAAATTGCTTCAGTCAGAGGGCTTCGCAGCTGGAGGCCAGTATGCACGATAGTTGTAAAAACAGAAAGTGAGGGCATACCTGGTGGAGCGGCCAGAAGGAATGCGACGAGCAGGCGCGCGGCTCTGGTTGGCTGTGGGCGCCGTCGGCGTCCTGGAAGTCTGCGTCCCAGCCCATGGCTGCACAAAGACGACACCGCACACTCTCAAACTGGAGCAATGCAACTAGCATGTCCCACCACCAGAATGACGACAGCAAGCATACGACTGGCAATGCCGCTTGAGCCTGCTGCCAGGCAAGCACACAGTCAGAAGTGGCCTCACATGCCGAGACGGCGGCCCAGTGCAACGGCAGCAGCGGCTCATCCGCAGGCGGCTGCGGCGGCTGCGGCGGCGGCGGGTGCTGCTGCTGCTGCTGCTGATTTTGCTGGAAGTACTGCATTTGGTAGTCCAGATAGGGCTGCCCCAGATCCTGGCACTGCGCCGCGAGTCGCTCCTCCTCCATCTGCTGCTGCAGTTCGAGCTCCAGCTCTGACGAAAGCTGGCTGCGCTGCTGCAACGCCAGCGCCGGCGCTGCCATCTGCAGCGGCAAACGACTCACCTGTCAAGCAGACCTGTCAATTAAACAGCTTTGCTGCATTGTGCTTCATAATGCATTTACGTTCCCCAATGCGATGCAAGCAGCAGATCATGCGTCCAGCAACACCTGCCTCGCTGTCACACTTCACTCGGCAGCAGGCGGACCTCAGTGTCGAGGGCTGACTGCGCCATGGCAAAGGCTGCTCCCGGGTCCACCCTGTCGTAGCGCATGATCATGGTGTGCGCGTCAACCAGAGCCGAGTCCGGCCGCCCACGTGCGCTGCCGGGCAGGTGTGCCGCCGCGCCGGGGCCGTCACTGCCGGCGCTGCCGCCGCTGCTGTGCGCCAACAAGCACCCGTAATCATCGTGCCAAGGCTGCTGTTGGCTGCTGTCGAGGTGCTGGGCTGGCACAGCGTCAGGCGCAACGGCGGGTGACACAGATGTGCCTGAAGAGAGCGTCGCCACAGACAGCGCGTCGGGGTAGCAGCCCATGGGGTTGGAGAATCCGATGGTCGCGTTGAGCGACTGCGGCGCGGCATCCGCGGCGCCAGGGATGCTGATGTGCCGCATGCCTCCGGCGGCGTAGCCGCTGTGGAGGCTGTTGCTGCGGCTGCTGTTGGCGCTGTGCAGCGCGAAGCTGTCGAACTGTGCCGTGGCATACCTGACGCCGCCCGACGAGGTGGGCGAGGCCGAATGCGCATCGCGTCGCAGCTGCGGCGCCGGCGAAGACTGCCGCCGCCGCTGCGCCTGCTCGTCGTGCTGCTCCACCAGCGCCTGTTCCACCATCTGCCCCTCCAGGCTGGCGGCGCGGCTCAGCGACGTGAGCTGCATGTGCGGCTGCCGGGCCGGTGCCGGCGCGGACGACGCCTGCTGACGGTACGGCGGCGTCTGCATATGATGTGAGCCGCCCCACGCCGCGTGAGGCGCCGATATCGTCTTGATCGACGGGCGCTGCTGCTGGCCGCTGCCGCCGCCGCCGCCGCCATCCCTGACGGCGTTGGTGGCTGCATGCAGCTCTCCCCAGCTGATGCTGGCGTGCCGGAAGTGCCGCGGTGGGCGCTGCTGCTGCGCCGCCGCCGCATGCGCAAGCGCTTGCCTCGGCGCCTGCGGCTGGGCTGGTGAACGCCACGAGTGCTGCTGCTGCGGGAACGGCTGCGCCTGCTGTGCGAAAGGATGCTGCGGCGGTGGCGGTGCGGAAGGATTGAGCTGAGCGGAGAAGCAAAGGCCAGCATCATCTAGCGCCTGCGTCGCGCCTGCGAAACAGTGCACGACAGTCTACAATACTGCACGTCCCGCTTTGTCCTCCAAGGTAAAAGACGGCGTACGCCGCCTCGTCAGGCGTTGTATCCTGTCTTATAGGCGACATATCTAGCTTGGGAGGCGCGTCTAAGGCGGACACGCCCAAAACCTCCCCAAATCCGCGCTGACGTCGCGATCGGTGAGAGGTTTCTGCGGCAAAACGGTGCGCTTGTTGGTACTGCAAGACGCCTCAAGCTGTGCAAGTGCATGGGTTTGGAGCGCTGTTGTGTTAAAGCAGCTGCGTAGCGCGCGCGGCCGGGTCTGCTGACACCGGCGCGGAACAGCCTGGCCCTAAACACGCGGCAAGGCTGGTGTGTGGTCACGGACATCTCCAGCAGAGCCAACGCTCTAGGGGGCCAGCGAATAGCGGAGAGCATGTTGATAGATGCGCACCCTCCAGGAAAGCCTGCGGCACGTCCAAGTCATCCCAGCCGAGGCTCTGCAGCAGGTCCACCCCCGGCTGGAAGAGAGCCTCGTCGGACGACGCCTGCGGCTGCCCCACCCCGGCCGCGTGCTGCTGCTGCGGCGGCTGCGGAGCGTTGATGTAGCTCGCGTCAGCTGCGGCGAGCCTTCGCACGTAGGCCTCATAGCGCCGGGCCTCCGCCATGTTATTCCGTCCACCCTGCTGGTCGGCTGCTGACAGACGGCCTGCTCAGCTTGCCCAAATGCCTGACAACGCAGGCGCACCCAGCATTACCAAGGCATCTCGAGACCTCGAAAACAGGCGCCGCTGTCGCGAAACGCCGCGAAGCGCTGCACAGTGGCACTTTCCGATACGCCGCGCTTGGGTTGCGCCCCTCGTGATCTCCCGCGCCGGGAACTTGCGTGTGGCCACCCGTCCGCAAGCTCACTATTGGGTGAACGACCAGAGCGCAACGAGCACAACGTCGTGTGCTTACTTGGAGAAACGGAAAGGGTTTGAAGATGGCTTAATCCGTACGCCTTCGACCCCCGATTTGGTGGCACGTGGGAAGCAGTACATACGCAACAGGTGCGCAGGCTGGGTTGCTCTGCTGCGAAACGGTCCCGCAGTGAACCTCAAAACACATGCGCGAACAAGAGACATAGAAATACTGCAGTGGAAGCGAGTACGGCGAACACAGCGGCGGACAGCGATCATGAGGAGCCGATGCCTGGGTTCCTTCTGGACCCAGGCTAGGGTCCCCCTACTCTGGCGCCAATCTGGTGCCAATCATGGGCTAGGGGAAACCCGATGCTCCCACCTCTTCCCGGGGTCGATCCTTCCTTCCTTCCTTCTCTGCTGCATTGAAGATTCACGGGGACAGGAGACAAGACAAAAGGGTTTGCGGAGCGATGGATACACTTACAGAAACCACGCAGCACAAGCAAAAGAAAAACCAAGCTTTCTGCGAACCGCAGCGCTGTTGTCAGTGTATACCATCCAAATCCCAGCTGCCATTTGTGCAGTGTCTATTCTCTTGCAACCAGGCTGCTAGAATGCCTTGCCGCTGGCCCGCAGTGGTGGTAGGAGCCACAAGAGCTTGACTCCGTGCAGTCTCTGCGGGCGGCGGTGGCAGATGCAGTAATGCCGAATGCCATGCCATGCCGCCAGTGGCGGCATGAGACCAGTAATTATAAGACTCGCAACCCCGCGTGAGCTCTCTTGTTCCTGTCATACAATGGGTTTTCAATGGCCCTTCCCACTTCCTGCGGCTTGACGTCCCCAAGGTCATGGCTAGTTCCACGTTCATCTTCACTCGGTCATCTTGCGGCATGGCGTTCATCATGTGGCTTGGGCGGCGAGCCGCAGTCGGGCCCAAGGAGAAAGCCGTCTTGTCAATGGAAGCCGCGGGAAGCTCACTTGGGCTTGCAGAGCACATGCGTCGTCGGGTGTGAGCCTTGAGCCCAAGCGGGCCATGACCGTACAATCGCAGCAGCACATCAGGATCATGGCGTCACCGGTGCATTACAATGCAACAGAACATGGATTGACCTTGATGATATGGATGACATGTATATTGTGACAAGAGTGGCACCTGAGCCGGGCTGCCGCAGCAGGTCAATTTGACATTGGCAATGAATCAGGCAGCGCCGTCAGGCGCGCTGGTCAGCCGGCGGCAGCGTCGGCGCCTCCACCGCGTGCGCCACGTCGGCAAAGCGCCCCAGCAGCGGCGGCCGCACCATGTCTTGCCGCTGCCCGCACAAAACGTCAAGGTTTAGGCACAGTCTGAGGACGAGCTGCGACCGGGGCGGTCAGGAAAAAGTTCTCAGGTGGGCAGGCTGCTCGAGACAAGTGATCTTGGCTCTATTACTCATTTACAGGTGCTGCAGCACTCGAGACGAACATGATGCTCAGGATGCAGATGCAACGGTCGGTCACAAGCCATGTTGCGATTGTCAGGATTGCGAGGCTTGAGGGACGCCGCACCTTACGCTTGCCATACATTGTGCGGCCGGGAGACGCCGGGCTGCGCTCGGACTGGGTGGGGCTGTAGGGCGGCCGCCGCATCTGCAGCACAAGCAGACATTGCTCAGATGAGCAGGACTGCAACCAAGGGAGATGCAATGCACCAAAGCTGCCGCTCAATACGAGCAAAAGGTCCCTTCGTCCCCGCAGGGAGTCGCGCCACCCCAGAATTGCCGACGCTGGGCAGGCTGCTTGAAGGGTATAAGCAGCGTCGGCTACAAAGGGGAACCCAGCCCTAATGCCATCATTGCAAGCAAATGCACAGCTGGAGCCAGCTGGAGGGATCAGAGAAGGGGGATCTAAGGAGCAGACACCCACCCTGCCAGCGCGGCGGGGGCTGTCCGCTGTGGCGGTGATGTCGGACAGCGGCTTTTCCGGCGCCGCGCCGCTGCCGCCGCCGTCGCCTGCCGCGGCGTCCACCGCCCGCGGCGCTGCCTCGCCGTTCTCCTGCGCCGAGGCCGGCGACTGCGACAGGTCGCCCACCTGCAGGGCGGGGAGACGGGCTCAGGATATTGCAAGGCGGGTAGGCATCAGAAAAGGGAGGCACAGGTCCGCACACTGAATGGCGGCTGGCGGTGAGCAGGCTGCCTGTTGCGCTCTGGCGCCACGGTTTGCTCCCATGCAGCATGCTGAGGGGCATGCACCTCGACATACTCGTAGTCGATGGTCAGGTCGAGGGACTGGCGGGAGGTGCCGTCGCTGGCTTCCCCGTAGCCGCCGGCGCCCGCCAGCAGCGCCTGAAGGAAACCCATGTCTGCGCCGGGAAAGAAAACGGTTTGATGCGCCATTCCCTCCTTAACTCGCTCAACAGACTCCTCATCGAATCTACAGGGCCGGCTTTCCAGTACACTTGATCTCCTCTAGAAGCGTCCGCCGCAGGCTAGCAGACCCTCCTAACGTGCATGCACTGGCAAGAGATGTGCAAGTCGCTGGAGTGGAGCGGACAGGTGGGGTGTTACTTAGCACTAGGAAGTCGGAGGCAAAGCGCACATTGGAGGGCGTCACCTGGGCGGCCTGCGGGCGTCTGCAGCATGCTGGCGCCACGGCGTTCGTCGGCCGCCGCCGCCGCCAGCAGCTGCCCCTGCCCCAGCTCGGGCGTCACCGTCAGGTTGCCGTCGGCGTCCCGTGCAGGCTGAAAGTGATGCAGTTGACCAAGGCATAGCCTGCGCAAAAGTCCTTGGGGCACAGTCGGGACGCGCGGCATGGCAGGCAAAGCCCTCAGCCGCCAGAAGCGGTTCTCAGAGAGGGCGCATACACCCCTTCTTGCATAACAAAGCAGCAGATGTGAGGCTGACAGCGACCTGTGCAGGACCCGAGACAAAGCAGGGACCAGGCAGGGGCGGCCTGGGAATGCGAAGCAGCAGCGAAAAGTCCAGAGACGCGCACCATGCTGAGGCCGGCAAACATGGTCGCGGGCGTCGGCGCGGCCGGCGTCGCGGGCGTTTCGCCATCGCAGGAGTGCCCCCCCTCCGCCGCCGGACGGCCGACCAGCAGCGCCAGCTGGCCGCCATTGCCTAACCACTCCCTGTCATCGGGGATCTGCATCGGCACGGGCACCATGCCGCCGCCGGGCGCCTGGCCCCACACCATCGGCAGCACCGTCTGCTGCTGGCTGTCGCCGGCTCCACGGAAGGCGCCGCCGCCGCCCGCGACCGCAAACCCGCCTGCGGTGCAGACGCGAGGAGGCTTCAACAGATGATGGGTCTTGAGCTAGAAGCGAGACAAGCAGACGGCCACCTGGTACTGGTGCAGTGGGAGGAACGTGAGCATGGACACAAAATGGGCGCAGGTGTGGCGGAGCAGGCACCTTGCGGGAGGCATCGCCGTGGGGCGAGTTAGAGGGGATGATGGGGACCAGCGTCATGGGCCCGTCTGCCGTCTCCACCATGCGCGAGCCCGCAGGCAGCCCCTGCAGCACACACGACGCAGGCTTGCAACGGATCCTCCAATCAAGACAGTGGGTACTGTCACATAGCTTATACATTCTAGACGAAATGAGCCCCTTGGCATGGGACTCGGCAGGCAGTGCACCAGCACAGCCGCCACAGGGCAGATGTTTCGCGGCAGATGTTCAGCAAAATGTGGCTGGGCGGCGAGCACCGCAGGCAAGGCAGCCGGGGACGGCGCCGAAGGCAGACAGCCGGGCGGGGCGCTGTCCGCATGCCGCAGCTGCTCGATGCCCGCCATCGGCGCGGCGACCGCCAGAGCGGCATCCAGCTCCTGGGGTGCCTGCGGCAGCGGCAGCAGACGCGCATCAATGCATGTTCACCGCCACATCCCCTGTTGCCACATCCCTTGTGCAGGCCAGCCTCCAGCAGAGCGCCCTGATGAGACTCTGAGCTGGCAGTGCGTTAGAACTCTATTCTTAAAACAGGTGCTCAGCGCGCACCGTGGGCGCTGGCACGAGGCGGCTGACTTGCGCATTGCGGGGCGCCAGAGACGACACACCCGGCGGCATGTCGGCACCGCCTGTCCCATCCGCGCCGGCGGCAGCCGAGCGCGGCGGGCCGCGCCGCACCAGCGCCGCCGGCAGCTGCGGCTGCGGCTGCCGGTGCGGCCGCTGCGCGGGCTGCGCCGGCGGCGGCGACGGCGCCGCCCCTGCGGCGGAGGCTGTGGACGCCGACACCGTCATACTGGCGGTCGCACTGGGCGTGCGGCCGCGACGGGCGCTGTCCTCGGCCTGGACATTTCAACCCACATTGGGTCAACATCGGAAGCAGCAGTTTCGATCCACAAAGCATTGCGGCAGGCAAGGAGTGCCTGATCAGCGAAAGGATGCCCAAGCTTTTGTGGGCTGGAACCTTCTGACGGTGGCTGCAACTGCTGGCGGCAGGCCCATGTGTGATAGGGAGGACGCAGCGCTCACTGCGCGGCTGGAGTGGCGGGCGACGCCGCTGAGCGGCTCCGGCCGCCGCTGCCGGGCGTCGAGGACGGCCGTCGCACCGCTGCCGGGTCCTCCGTCAACGTCGCCTCCGGCAGCAGCTGGCCCCCCGGCGGCGGCTGGTTCCCGCACTTGCAGGCCTTGCCGCACGGCGCGCCCGCCTGAAGTGCCAGGATGCAGTGGCATGATCCTGATGGAACTGGAGTCTGCTGCAGAACTGGACTGGACTGCAGAACTGGACTGCAGAACTGGAGTCTGCTGGCCTGCATCCTGGCACTTCATATCCTCCCTGCCTGCAGTTCCTCCCTGCT
>JAABUW010001016.1_pt1 | contig 50142 bp, 46 predicted proteins | sample 5560081 | NCBI WGS metagenome assembly JAABUW01 (sample SAMN10711882, study PRJNA513363) | rock metagenome | isolation source: Antarctica rocks | place: Antarctica: Victoria Land, Knobhead sud | reverse complement strand
ATCAGGGGAGTAGCGACGGCGAGGTAGCGCCAGCAAGGCCCAAAGGGGAGCGTTGGATTTGGGCCTAGTGGCTCTTGGCAAGGGGGTCAAATAGTCTCAACTCCATAGACCTTCCTAAACAACAACAACATCCATTCTGAATGTCAACGTTGACTGGAACGGCGTTGTTGTCCAAAACATCCCCGAAGAGCAGGAGGTCAGAGGTTTCACATCCGGTGATTGCATGCTCATCCAAGCGTTCAGTTTAGTGTCTCTGAGTTAGATTCGACTAGAGTCGCTTTGAACGATTGAAATTGAACGGTGGTCATGAAGTGTGAAGTGCAGGAGGATGAAGATTTTAACTCTCGTGATTGCATGCTCATCTAAGCGTTCATTTTGATTGTATATATATTTGTCTATAAGGATCTTTTGACTCTGTTCATTGCTCATTGTTTAGAGTTGGTCTCTCGCGAACATAGACATGGGAGTGATGGTTTAGGCCTTTGGACGGGGCTCCCTCGCTCCCGATAGCCCTCAACGCGCAAGCACTAAATCGATAACAACGTGTCCAAAGCCCTGATTGCGCAGTCCCACCAAAATCCCCCCTTCCCTCCTTACCCCCATGACATCCCTTCCCAAGTGCAGCGCATCTTCAATTTTGAAGTTTGACGCCGAATGCGGGTATCCTATCACTTTTTTGCCTCGAAACATATGAGACGGACGCCTTTTTGCGCTTAGGAGAACGTTGATTTATGGGCGAGTGAGAAGATAAGACCTGTAAGAGCCCTCTTGCGACATGGAACTCATATCGTCTGGTCTCTCAATACGGGATCTGCAGAGATTCCCAGCTGCGGGCACCAAGTCGTCGTGGATTCGAATCCTAGCTTGCCTACCAATTTTGTCTGGGATCCAAGCCTGATTTGCGAGGAAGAAGCGAGTGATGCACTCGTAGTCGCCGAGATGGCCTTCAGATGTAAGCTGAGACGGCTTCATTGGGAGACCAAACGACGCAGATGAGGAGGGAAGAGGCATAGGCGTCCGTGTCTATGTAATCTATAGGCCATCCACAGCTCGCAAAACTTCATGATCAAATCAGGTTGAGGTGGGTGACGCATATTTAAGAAAAGCTCACTGGCCAGCACGATGATCAGGACTGAGGTGTATTCATAGCTCAGCTCCTTTGCTAGCAGCTCCGACAAAATGTCACCAAAAGGTCATGATGCATGGTGAAATGAGTCATTGAGCTAGGTTGTATCGGCAAAGGGTCCGCCATAAATCGGGTACAAGGTCTGTGGAGAGGTTTCAATCCAAAAGGCAAGAGCTTTCGTGTTCCTTCTTTTTAAATCTAATTGTGATCTTTGGTCCATGCTTCTTCAAAGATAGCGATGCGAGATCTAGCGGTGGAGAACTCTCATACTTTGGCATCGTTAGACGGTAACATCTTGAGCTGGTCATCCAAGTCATATGAGTCTTCTGGTCGATGTAGCGATTTTCGGCGACTTGCTTGGTCACAGCCGAAAGAGTCGAAAGGAGAGATCCATCATGAAGCTGAGGATGAGATAAGATCGAGCAGAGCAATCATAGGCGTAATATCCGAGGATTTGGACGATAGGGTCTCATTGGTGCGTGTTGGTATCATAGCTAGTATGCCGTCGTTGCCATAATGTTGGCAAATTGTGCCAGGAGTAGACGTGAGACAGATCTTGAGGTTCTACTATTAGGGGTTGGTCGGGTGAAATTTGATTAGGTAATATTGGGAGTGGAAGCCTATTGGTCATTGCACAGGCTATTACTTTTTCATTACATACGTGGAGAAGATCCTCGTAAAGACTTCATACTCTATGATAGACTAACACTGTCGCAAATGCATAGAGTTATGTTTAGCTCTATCCTATAACAAGTCCCCGAAAATAATTTCTTAATCTGTCAGTAGTATCCTCCCTCGAATTCTTGAATATTAGTACTGTTTTCCCCAAATTCTTCGCTCCAGGGTAGCCAGCTATTTCATTTAAGCTCTGAACGATCGCCTGCATAGTCCTCCCAGGCCACTGGTTTGGATCATCACCAGTTCTTACATATTGCGCCTCGTCCAATATAAACGCGAATTTTGACGCCGGGTGGTCACCGAACGCAGCATTAACATGCGGGCCCCTAGTCCGATCATAATCCCACCGCACCTCCCACCGCATATTAAAACTCCGTCGAAAGGTTTGCCGATTATTGCCCGTGCCAATTGTGAGACTTTTCGGAAGGACGATGTAGCCCATTAAACCCGTGACGTAAGCGTTTTCCTGGCCTTGAGGGAACTTGTTGGTAAGAAGATTGGTGGCGCTGTCGAGAGCCGCGAGCGCCACCTTGGTACCGTCATTATCAAGGCCGAACAGGTTGAGTGCTTCTTCGAGAGGATATGTCACCGTACGAGTTTCTTCACTACGCTTTTCAAGGCGTCCTTCGGACTGATGGAAGGATGAGCGTCGTACTCTAGCCCTAGTCCAAGGGCGAGCTTCGACGGTGGGCTTAGTGTTGGATCCTTTACATCCATCTCTTCCTCCGTAACCGTCATGACTGCCGAATGACAGGTTGCTGGTACATGCGATGATTGAGGGAGGAATAGAAGAACTCGTCGTGGTTGGAGATAATATAGAGAAAGAAGGTATGCTTGAGCTAGACACCAAAGACGGTCGCGTGCGTGTTGGTCCGTAACCAAAGGAACCAATGTGACTTATTGATAGGGGTACCACTGGGCAAGACCGGGCTCTTGGTACGCTTGAGTACACATCACAATTTATCGTTGTTTGGTCAATGGCGATTGTGTGAATCAGTGGCTCTGCAATGTCCTCACTGTGGCAATGGCTATGGGGACACGCGGCGCTAGGACTAAGCTCTGCTGCACAGGTATGTATACATCCAAGGTGACCCCAGCAGCCGGGTATTGGTGCATCTGGACTCGTTACTGGACGACTTCTTGGCCGCTCCGAGAGTGGTGTTACGCTGCTTTTGTTCGACGAGGCTGAGGGAGCGCTACGAGACGGTAGTAGTTGAGTCGGAAAGTTTTCTTTAAGGCAGTCCTCGTCCAAGGTGATGCAACCGATCGCAGGCTCATTGAGCAAAGGACTGGGCCTGATGAGGCTAGGGAAGAGGGTGATTCCCCAAAGGAAGAACGAATAATACATTGGCACAGGAGATTGGCAAGCTAACTTGGCAGATAACAGAAGCTAGCATGAAGATCGTCGACATTGGCATCTGTGATACAGCTATGTTAAGGCAAACATGATATGATTGTACAATCACCCTATAATAGCAGTATTGCTCGGATCCATGTGTACATGAAAGAAACAAGGACTCCTTGGTTGTTTTTCGAGCCGTACAAAGATACATATCGATCTATCCAACCAACTACGTTTCAGCTATCCAGTAAGCTTTCTCCACGTTTGTGCAGAGTATGCGCCTCTCTCATAGCGGCAGCAGTACCTTTTCCAAGGAACAATACGTGATTCGTTGAGTATTGTTTGGGGCACATCTTGGACCCTCTGTGGGAGCGGTGCTTAATGTGAAACAAGCAATCCTTTGACAATTTCCTGGCGCACATGCAGAGCTTGGGTGGGCCTAGGCAAGTGTCGCTCTGATTTGTAAAAGCAGGGCTGACGCTTGATAGAAAGTACGTTAGCGTGCCGCACCGATAACCTTGTATGCGGGTCTAAGCAGCCAGGCGATACAAGCGTACGATTGAGCAAGAGTAAAACAATGCAACGATGCTCCGGCGTGGGGTAAGAAAGCAAAGGTCGATGGACACGCGGTAGTTGTCTGTTTCCAGCCCCTGCGCTCGTCGGCTCGAGAGATGACCAGGTCAAGTTCGTCACGAGATAGTATAGCAGTGATTCATCCTTGTCTCTGGTTCGCATCCCAACAGGTGATACTGAGGCTCTGCCCGCCCGTTGCAGGCTGAAGTCCAACCAATCTGAGATTTGATTTCCAATTCTACCTTGTATGCGGCGCTAGACGGTCCATACATTTAGCGACAATAATTTCATATATACGATAGCTGTACTCAGACCCGAGCCGCTCTCCCGAAGTCCGTGTGCTGCCTTCGAGATGGAGGATTGCCCAAAGTTTGTCGTCATTACGGCCCCACTCCTCCCAATTATTCTTTGGTCTAATCTACACCTTTAGCTTGAAAGTCCGGGCAGGCGTATACTACGATGGTATGAGGAATGACATCGTTTTTCCTGTAACGTCACTGCCACCAAGGGAGGTCGGTGGTCTGTACGGGTGATTGTATACAATAATCAAATCAAGAATAGCAGAATCTGTAAGTTGATAGGAGTCAAGTTAAAATCATAGAAGCTTTGAACCCTTTTTTAGCATTGAAAACAATTTGCGAATTTAACAACCCGTCGAGCTGGCAAAGAACATACACCCTTTTGATTCTTCACTGTTAAAACATTCGTTCGCAACGCACCCTATTTGACAGTACTCGCCCTGGTTCTCTATGAAGCTGCTATTTCGCCGTCATTCTGCCCTAGCTCTGACACCGTCTTTACCGCTGCTGTGTTGGTAATATCTATGTACCCCTCTCCTATTGATCCCCTTCCCCCAGCTGTGATGTAAAAGTATGTCGCCATGCATGTCTGCTCCTTTTGGAAATATTGTCTTAGTCCATACGCTATGCCCATAACGTCTTCCCATGTAAGCTCTGGGTGGAAGATTCCAGGCATGATTCCGAACTGCAAACCGCTGAACGAGCATTGCTTCCTGTACACCGTCTCAAGTATAGTATTTTTGGGTTGCTCGTGTGCGAAGCTCCAAACAGTCGTGAGGCACTGTTGGATCGTTCCTTGGGGGATTGGAAATTTGCTTTCTTGCGTTATTCTGAGGGTTATGAGAGTCCCGGGGATGGGGTAAAGTTTTGTCTCAGCTGAGAAAGCTGTCATATTTGCTGATCCACCGGCTCCGAGCTCTAGATATGTGGTATTTAAGGACGGTAACCGAAGCGAGCTAGGGGCAGCTGATATCGGCGTTGAATCGACTGCCAAAAGCTGCAGACTAAGTAGAAGCAAGCTCGAAATCCTGAAGAGCGCCATTTGGTAAGATTGACGATGAGCACGGCATGTCTAGAGAGCTTCCAAAGCAGGTACAAAAGGAAAGGATTGAGTTTCTTTCCTTTGAAACTGCCGTGTCGCTTGAGAGGACATACTGACCGTGCGCCTCTAGCTTTGCAATAGCAGTCCTCGGCCCCTCACATTTGATGATCAAGAGAGTGCGGCTATAAAATGCAAACAGCAACCCCGCTTTGCTGAGTAGCATTGATCCGCCGCTAACTACCGCATCATTCACCTTGCTCGTATGTTATGTAAGCGGATAAAGCTTGTAAGGTGGCGCCCCTTGACACTCTCTGGAAACCATCCCAGAAGTTCGGATTTCGATAAGAGCTCGGCCTTTATACTGTGTTGGCTTTTATTTGGATGTGCTCTCTGTCTTTATCTTGAGGAAGAGAGGATTGCATAGCACTACCGCTTAGTGGTGAGCAGCAATTGTAACAGGGATGATGCATCAGCGTCCGAGCTTACTACACATTGCCGATCCTCCAAATGGCTGCTGGAATTATTCTGTGGCTCGTGTGGCACTACGGGAAACCAAATCAAGGTACGTAATCCTGCATCTGAAGATTTTACTCGAGAAACCCGTAGACGAAGATAAGAGGGATATACATATGGAAAATTCCTCGTAGAAATGTTATACCAAGGTTTGTACACCAGTAATTGCTCAGCCCAATATTAAGGAACGCGGGCTTTGATTACAGTTGGTAACGGTCCAGACTGGGACTTGAGGTTTTAGATCTGCGGAGTACTGATGACTGATGCGGAGAGCGTTCATATAGAACATCAAGTTCATCCAATCTAGCGGTGGCATCGAAGTTTGCCAGGAAATTCTGCGGTTAGGCCCTAATCTCCGCGAACGCGCGCCCAATCTGCCGGTCCCTGGCAGGAAGAAGAGAAAAATGGCCGCAGAACCTCCGGCTTCTCCTTTTAAGACTGAGCTATCGAAGATACCACTTGGTCGTATCTCCAACAATTTCGATGAAGATCAGTACACAGAGATATTGATGGTCCTCCCATGGAGACTGTCAACAAAGAGGCCGGCCCATTAAGTGGAAAGTGCATCCTGTCCAATACAAGACCGAAAACTCTAACATGCCTACTAGTAATCGGTCATGGCCGCTATAGTCCACTTCCTGCTAGGCCACGAAAACTGGGATTGCCCAACGAAAACCGAGGAGGAGAAACAGTCAGTAGACGAAATATCATTAAAAGAAGTGGTCAAGATCATCAATCAGCGCGAAGGGCATGTACTCCACCCGGCCGGTAAGGGTTACTAGCTTGAACGGTACTAGATTTCCATTCTTCCTTTCATCTGACCTCTGACAAGAATGCAGGTCCGTTACATCAGTCTCGGCAAAAGCCCCTATACTCCCCCCACGCGCTCTCAGTACCGAGGAACTTCCCCAACACGGCTTGGGCTGTGAAGTAGCCAGTGTACTAGTTGGTGTTGATGGTGCCTCGATAGAAGAGCCTGATACCCTCGCACAGCTTTCGAGCAAGATTGATCAAGAGGAGATAATGCAGAAGGCCGCAGTAGAGCACCTAGAGAATCTCAAACTACAGCTGGCAAAGAAGCCGGAAGAGGTGGATGCAAAGGAGAGGGGAATACAGGCACGGTCTCTACGTCTTGACAGCTTTCGTGAAAAGCTGAAAGAAGAGGATAGAACCGAAAGTGACGAAGAGGGTGAAGGCGGGAAGGGCGAACCAACTGCATTAATGGAAGAGGACGCCTTGGGTATGGACACGTTGGTCATGGAGGAAGGGGCGAGTGACGCAACCGTGGATAAGGAAGCTGCTTCTGGCGGGGATATGGAGGAAGCGCGTGTTAGGAGTTGGGCAGAAGAGATGGACGAGGTCGAGGAAGGAGGCGTAAAGCAGCGATTGACGTGACCGCTATCAAGCGTCAATTCCTATGAAAAGTGATAGATTTTACTAGGATCCTGACCATTGAACTCTCTGAGAAGAGAAACTCCCTGCCCTTTGTACTACTCAGAAACATTAAGCGCCCTGTTGACATTGTGGAGCAAAGAGAGTGAGTCCTCGGTCGCCTTTGCTCATTCTCACGAAAGTTGTCCCAGGACTGCTCACAGATATCAGCCAAAACCCTGCAGACGACGATACAGCAGAGTGTCAACTTGAAGTTAGTGAGGGACGTGGTCAGAACCGTCGTCAACGTTGATAGAAAGAGACAGCAAAAGTCTGGGATTGAACGCTGTAGCGAAACTACGGAACGCGTGACGGCCAGTAATCACTGAAAGTAATCAGGCTGTACTTGCTCGTTCAAAGTCCTCGATGAGCCCTCTAAACTTGCCCAGAGTCGACTCCAGCTCCCAAGTATCATCCTCACGGTTGTGACCCACCCATCTCACCCGATACCAAGGTTCCTCATCTCCAGACTCTTCCAACTTGTCGACAATCCTCTCAACATCAAACTCTTCCTCTTCCTCATTATCCGCTGTTGGGGGTGTCTGTGGCTCTGGCAAGCTCTTGCCCTTTTTCTTCTTCGCTGGCCCTATCTTCTTCGCTGGGCCCTTCTTCTTTCTTGCTGGGCCCTTTTTTTTCTTCGCTGGGGGACCCTCTGACGCTGTGAGGCCGGGAGGTTGCTGGCTTTGGCTTTCTGCTTGAACAGTTAGCAGGTTTACCTTCACGATAGAAGGACAGCAGTGTAGTACCTCCACTCTCCTGGTGATCTTCGGCCATTCGTTTTGCGGGGATTCGAGGTCTTGAGCCATCCCTGGCGGCACTCGAGTGAGCTGATACTGTGCCTAGACGATTAGACTTCTTCGGATCATTAGACTGTGTCATCACTGTACCCTTCATCCCTGTGGCTTGCACTGGCCTGTTGGAGGTAGGCATAGTATCTATATGCGGCAGGTCATTCTTGAATTCCGCTTTGTAGGTGTCAGAGCAAGGTGCTACGACAGCATCGGTCAGTGATGTACCTCTAAAGGGTTTGAAAGACGTACACAATGACTCCTCGCCCCCATCATTGTACATGTCTTCTGGATCGAGTGCTTCATGGTCGACGGGTCTCGCTCCATACTCGCGTGGCGGCATGTTTTACAATGGGTCTGCAATCGCAGTTAAACCCTGTGGATGTAAAGAGGTAAGCAGTCGCTCTTAAACCCTTCACGTCGCAAGATCCGAGTAAAAGTAGGATCATACGTATTGTCGAGGTTGACGATGACACGGAGAATGTAGAGATGCATGGAATTTATAAACATATTTACCGCCAGCGTCATTTTCAAAATTCAAAACGCTCCGTTACAGCAGCGAATTATGGATAAAGTATCACATGATCCATACAGTCACACTACACATGTATCGAGTATTTCTTTGGAGATTAAGGCGTGAAAGAAGTAAAATGCAAGTGAGACGTCTCATAAGCAAGAGATAGATAACAATGTAAAGGCCTAATCGTGGTCTATTCTCGAGACTTCTCTGCCATCGCTATCCACGTCTCAAGCCTAGCGATGTTCTTCTCGCACGTCTCTTTGGTGACGATCGTCATGCCTTGGGGGTCGTGTGCTATCCCGATGATGAGGAGCTTCCACCAAGCAATGAATTCTCGGAGCACATCTTCGGTCCCATTGACGAACTTGCAGCCCAGAGTCACCTCCTGCTCCCTCAGCCGGTCCATTGCCGCATAGCACGTATCGTGTACCATTGATATGGCTCGTGGTGACTTGCAGCTCTTCATACTTTTCACAATGTGAGGTTGCTTCTCAACAATCTGAAAGTAGTATTAGCTTTGTCACTGACATAAACCCTTCGAAGCTCAAATCAGATGCTCGCATGCTGCGACTCCTTCAGCGGTACCAATGGCGTGCAATACTTGTTCTCCAGTGCGTCTCCATATCTACACCCCCCCCCCCCACTCAACAGCTAACAGCCCCTAGCTCTCAACGTACTCAACCTAACCTGTACCGCCTCCCAATCGCTTGCCTGCTGCAACCAGTAGTCGGTAAGTCCTATCCACCTCTCTCATCGGGTGCTGTATCTAACCTGTTTCCGCAGACGGGGCTTGTCGTCATTGCGCCATGTTTTCCTGTCAGCCTAGCACTTTAGTTGGGCGTTCCTCACGGATTTTCCCAGAGTCAGCAACCAATGAGACGACCTACTCCCTAGCATCACGAGATTCCGAAGGACTTTTCCCTTTTTCCTGGGAACTTTATTGTGAGAGCGTGGGGGCCTTAGGGCGCAGAAAATACACAGCTAGCTTTCGAAAACATTAGAATATAATTTCGTCTTATAATCAGGGTCAGCTACTTGAAATAATGAATGAGAGGAACATCGAACCTAGCTCAACTCCCCTCGGACACCTCTTAAGTATTCTTCTCAAAGCTTTGGCTCCAGACCCAGTCCCATATATGGAACAAGCACTCCCCTGAGCCTGCAGGATGTATCTTGAGCACACTTGCCCGAATTTGAGCTGCAAGACGACCCACTGCCTCCTCCAGGTCATCCAAATGCGCACACAGTTTAGGACGCTCTTTGTCCGCTAATTGCCACCAAGTCATTCATCCGTCATCAAGCCGCTGCTCCCTTTCCAGCGCGGCATGATGTTCCGAAGCCGCGTCTTCTTGACAATGACGCCTTTCTCTTATTCAAGACACTCTTGAGCTGTTCTTGTAGAATTCGGGCCGAGATTTGGAAAGACCGGCAGAGGGGTCTGTTTCTGTGACGAGTTGATCTTCGGGAGTCTTCCTCGGTCTGCATGCAGGACAGAGCCAATCTCCATGGGGCACCTTGGTCAAACCCAAGTACTCCATTTGGTACCATTTCATTGCGCATTTCTGGTTGTCACAAGCCTATTGAATCCCCCGTGCCTCTGCCTCTACACAAGCAAAAAGTGTCTTGGGCATTCGCCGTATCGGTAGCTTCTTCGACGTCGCCTGATTCACTTGGGAGCTTACCGCCATTATGTTGCGATCTAGGACGCAGAAAGGAAGCGTTGATGGCGATTGACTGCGCTCCGATTGCCGATGCAGCAATTTCTGAGGGGGTCTCAGCCATGATAGGTTGCTTTGAATGGAGAGTGTGATGGTTCCTGTGTGACAGCTCTTGCGTCTGGTATGTAGTCAGGATGATAAAAGAGAAAGAGAAGAGCACTTAACGAGTAAGACACTTGTCGTGCGTGCGGAGTGTTGAGCATTGTGTTCAGCACAGATGACACCCTTCATTGTCATTCAACACTGCGCAAGGACCTATGACAGTTCTCTCGTGTTTTGAACGGGCTATGTTGGCAAATATCTCTCTCGCACTAGGCTCTGTTGGCAACATTTGACCAACAGAGGGTAGTCTCCCCCAGTAATGGCTTTGTAGAGCTGCAGGGTGTCGTGCTTGGGTGACGAAAATGCGCGAATCAACGGCAGTCTAGCAGCACAAAGGGGATCAGAGCTTCAATCGGGCGTCCATCAATCTCCCACAAGCGGCGCGAGAAAGAAAGAATGTAGTACTCGCGGCGTCCAAAAAGGAGTTCAGGCTAGGATTATCAAGACTCCCTACCGTCTCAGGTGTAGCTAAGCCTGATCCTGTGCCCTTGGATGGTGCCCTTTCATGATAAGGGTAATATCCCTAGACTTTAGACTGCAAAGCTCCGCATCTGCAAAGACGACTATTATCTGGTAGAAAATACTGTGTTATGTGCTTATCGAAGCTTGCTTTGAGTGTTTATCTCATCATCATTGCTACCAGAGAAAATTTTTAGCTCACATGAAATCCCATAGATCGAACCCGCACGCCCAAAACATTGGAACCACAATGTCACTAGTTACTCCCCCAGCCATTAGCTTGACAGCCTTCGTTGCCGTAGCCGTTCACATCATCAGGATACAAATCCTCGGACCGAGGCCAGTTGGGCCCTTGCAGACATGTACACGCGCCCCACCGTATGATTGGGTCATCTTTAGATTGATCGTCAGGGTCCTTGAGGTGCTTGTTTGGACCTAGGATGGCGTCGATGTCGCAGATCGGAAGACTGAAATACACCAAATTTGACGAAGTGAGATTGGCTGTGTCGTCTACGAGCGTTTTGATAGTAGCTCCATTCTGGTTTGTGAATGGAAATTTTCCTCCGTTGAGGTCTGAAGTCTTTTGCACAGAGGCCAGAATAGATGTGAGATCCAGACTATAGGTTTCGAGATTGTTGGCATTGTTTCCACCGGTTGAAGATCCTTGCGCATAAGCTCCCCAAACATTCCAACTCTTCACGTCGAGGTAGTTGGAGCCGGGATTAGCGTTGCCGAGTCCGATCGTGCCCGTAAATACCCACCGTGCAAAGATATGGGCCACACCGTTCTGACAAACTGTCATAATAGGAAAAGCTTTACACGCAGCACCTGCTCCCTTACCATATGCAGCATCAGATATCTTGAGCACGAAGACTTTGTCTTGTGCCCAAAGGGCATTGATAGCAGCAGCTGCCAATACTGAATAGAGGCCACTTGCCGTCAATGAAATGACTTTAGGTTGGCTTGCAAAAGCACCATTCTTGAAGATCATCGGCAGCTGCGCGGGGTCTTTGGTGTATTGATATGAGCTTAGTGGATCAAAAGGCGGTAACGAATTGAGGGTGTTGTTGTAGAATATAGCTAGCGCATCACTGATCTGTGTGTAAATGCTGCCGATAGCAGATTGGACCTGGCCCCATTGAACTAGGGGACTGTTGCTATTAGCGACGAGTTCCTTTAAAGTAACGGTCAAGACTCACTCCACCTTGTCCAGGCTTGCTTGTAAGAGGATAGAATTGACGATCGAGCCGGCCCCAGCTATCAAAGCCGCAGGGCCAAAGAATCCTGATAAACCTCCTGCAATCCCAGACACAATACCGACAGGAACAAGCAACTTAGTCGGGTCGGATTGCGGAGTATAGAACTGCTTCACGAGAGTACTGGTCAGAGCAGTTAGGGATATGGTAGCTCCGTTGAACTCCGCTTGCACCGCTGACAGATAATTCGCCCAGTTATCAATTGCCCAGAGAACGAAGTGAGCTTCGGGCTGCTGTTTGCATAAGTCGTAGCTGTATCCTGTTCCGGAACACTTTGGGACGTTGATTGAGCCACACTTCTCGGCTCCCTCATTCCCGGCATGCGCCAGCATTAGGGATTGTATGTCTGGGGCAGATCCTCGGGGTTTGCCTGCAAGGGAATACGGCCATCCGGATTGCGCTGATGCTGCCGCTCTGAGACAAAAGGTTAGTAAAGGAGTGCATAGGATGATGACTGGGCGCTGTGTACATAGCATCGAACCAATTATCCATTTCGTACTTCGTCCATTCCGCGGGGGTACGTTGATCGGTCGCGGGGGCACCATTCGGCGTACCACAGATATCGCTCGCTAGATCTCTCTTGACTATGTTCTCGCTAGAGTCGATTGGCTTCGTTGAGACAAGCAAGAACACTATTATTATTAGGATTATAACGACTGTGAGCAGAGAGATAGACTTACAGGAAGCCTCCAGCATCAACGTTAGGGCGTGGATCAGGATCATCACTTTGTTGCAAAAGGTAGGTCTCCCTGGCTTTACTTTGCGGAGTTGGTTGGTATTGTACTCAGACTGCCTTCAAGGCACAGAAGCAGAGTAGGCCTTACATATTGTGCTGTCAGGCACAGCCAAGGTAAGGCAAAGCGACTATTTTCTGGTGAAACCAACTCCATGATCATCGGGCGCCATTCTATGAGGCTTGTAGACTTCTTGATGTGACGATTTGTCAAGTCTACTGTTTTTTGTTGGCAGCGCAAGATCTTGAAAATTGATAGGGTGTGGTGGGGCAATTTAGGCCGAGCCATGTTCGACTGTACCTCATCGATGACATTGGGTTCCAACGTCAAATTAGTAATGGTAACTCAGAGAGGTCAGGCGCCTGTAGTGTAGCGTCTTTGTTGATCTGAGCTTTGTGATGTGATGGTATGTCAAATCGTCTCCAGGGACTTGCTCTAATTTCGCTTTGCCGCTTTCGGTTGGTTGGTTGGTTGGTTGGTTGGTTGGTTTATTCATACTCCATACTCTGATCCGCCTTTCGGCATGCAGGTGGAGTCTCAACCCCGGGGGCAAATCCGGGGCCTAGCTCGAAGCTAGATCTAATAGGCTTAGCCCGAAGCCCCAGAGTAGGACAAACCCCGACTTTAGGGTGCTGATCCGGGGTAGCGCGCTGCACCGCCACCAATCAATCCAGCCACAATTGCGTAAAAAACGACCGCCGACTTTTGGTGCCTTTGCTGACGATCGATCTGACGACCATCATCAGAATCATTACGGTCTTCTGCCACCCTCAATTGCGTCAATTGAGGTTGTGAAAGTCATCATTCTAATTCGAATCACTGCACTGTAATTCTACACGTTCGATCTTTCTTTATCAGGCCGCGTCGTCACACACGCTGTAGTATTGAAATGCATAGTGTTCGAACCAACCCACGAAATTTTCCTCTAAGGAAGTGAACCCTGACCGGAGTCCTCGGCGCTTGTAGCTCGGCCGGGTTCAATTCTCCGCGAGTGTGGTTGAAAGCGGCAAAACAAAATTAGAGCAAGTCCCTTGAAACGAGAAAGGGGATTTTCTTCGCGAGCGTGTTCGAAAGCGGCAAAGCAAAAACAACACCGCACGTTTAAAACTACTTTTTGAAAAACAGCTACTAAGACGCGCTTCTACAGCGGCCAAACCCTCCCTATTTAATAGGGCTTATCGCTACCTTAGCTATCTTCTGACCTTAAATAAATACTATCGGGTTAAGCTAACGTCGTTAAGTTAGGGTTAGGCCTATTTATACCTAAAATACGGCGTTCGCGCTAGATCTAAATATATACCCACACCACGTCTTAATACCCGGAGACCGCTATAAGTATAGCGGTAAAGAGATAAAGATAAGATTATATATTATAAGTTTATTTCGGTAGTCTATAGAATATTAGAGCCTAAAATATTTCCGCGAAGAGGCCCTTTTCTAAGATAGCCGGTAACCTTTGGGACCCTACTAAGGTATATTTTTATATTACGCCGATATCAGCTCCCTAAAGTAGGGACGCAAATATACCGATACTACAATAACCCTAGGACTACGGTTTACAGGCTATTATAGCACGCCGGAAGGTAGATCTTTTAGGGATTTACGAACATCGTGTTTATTTACATTTTAATGTTTATTTATACTTTAAGATATTGTAGTGATTGTCTCAATCCACTCTCACCAACAATGCTGCGTCGCTGATAATGCTATCAAGCCATCGAGGATTTCCGAGACAGCTCTGTATATGGCCCGGAGAGTATTAGGTACGCTTCTTGAGCACGCGGTAAAGAAGACCACTTCGATGTCACCTTGTCCTAGCTTGTCTTTCTGTAGGAATCCGAATACAGGCTTCCGAGAACTCATTCCTTGTCTCGTCCCGGAAATCCAATGCTCTCAAGCGACGTACAGAAAGATTTACCGTCGAGCTTGGTGCGCAAGATGCTCTCTGCTGCCTACCAAAGTCAGATCAGTGGCAACCCTGACTTCTGAATCGCAGATGCTGCCACCAAGCTATGCAAAGAGCTGCAGAAGAGGTAACTCGGAGGCTAATAGCACAGGTAGGATCGTACCTTGACTCAATATTTTACTACCATCAGCAGCGATAGTTACAAACAGCGTTGGCCCATTGATTCCTCAATTGATTGGAACAGAGGCAAATATGGAGAAAACAGATACGGTATCATATCTCTTTGGTCCCAATTTGCAGTCATCAGGTGCCTCTTTGATCGCCCCCTTACATCGGATGCATCATAGTGGTCAACCTCCACCAACGTCAAGATGCCAACTACGCAAGGACAGTCAAACACCTTCCCGTTCCCTAGAGAACATTATTGTTGATGGCTCTGCAATCGTGACCTCATAACCCGAGCACCCGAGCTCCCAAATACTCCCAGCGATAAAGAGCGGCACCGCATCAATTTCGACTTGGCCAACGAGGGCTGTGCTGTGATGAAACATGACTGAAACATAATCTTTGAATGCAAAGTTCCACCTCTACACAGACCCGAGGAGCTGAAGACAGACTGGCCGAAGCACAGCCTCCACAGAGCTAGTCGCATCAAGAAGCCGTGAACCCCTTGGCAGCTAGAGACCATGTATGAAGGGAGGTACGGGGGTTTTTTTATAGCAACATGAGACTACTAAAGTAGACTAGCGGCTATGGAATCGGGGCCAAACTGCGGGGTGCATACTAGCTCCTAGCTGACAACGGCACTACTTTGTACATACTACTCTGTACACGCTAACCCACGTCTTCTCATTGAGGATTCTATTTGCAAAATAACGTAACCGAATACATTGACATCGGAAAGGATGAGTGCAATTGACGAAGAGGGCGGCGACAGTCCTACCCAGGTCATCCAAGTCCTCTTCGCTCTCCATCCAAACTTCGGAGCCCAAGAGCTTTGCGGTCCCCTCGAAGTCCTTAGCCATGCACTTCACAAGCTCAAAGAACCCGGTATCACCCTCCCAATCGTCATCCAGCGAATTGGAAAAGGCAGAGCTCCCTGATACTGACTTTGATCAGATAGCAAAGCATTCGATTTCACAATCGCAGCAGACTCACAAGCAGTCAAATCATCATCAGGCCTTACTATCAAGGCCGACATTGACTACGAAGACGCCCATGAAGATCTTAAAGATTGCGATGTACTCATCATCCCAGGCGGCAGCGGCATTGATGAAGTAATCAAGAACGAAGCCGAACCCTTCAAGCTCATTCAAGCCTTCGCCGAGCTACAGCAATCGGATCCCAGCAAAGAGCGCACACTCTTATCAATCGGCACCGGTTCTTTGCTTCTGGGACACGCTGGCATCTTGCAAGGTTTGGCAGCTACCACTCATCCCGACTACTACACCAAGATGGAGATCATCTGCAAAGATGCTGCCAGACGTGGTGATCTCGAGCAGACTGATGTCATGGAGGAGAATTACGTTGTCAACAACGCTCGCTTTGACTTGGGCGACAAGCTTGAGGAGAATCCATTCATTCTCAGCAAGCGTCCCGACGGTAGGAGGCAGTCCATTGCGCGAAAGGGGAGCAACGCTTGGAAGGATTCAGTCAAGCGTCGTGAGTCTAATGCCCGGCGTGCAAAGCTAAAGTTGGGAGGATTGAGAGTCATCACAAGCGGTGGTGTCACGAGCGGATTGGATGCGAGCTTGTACCTTGTGGCCGCCATGGTGTCTCATGAGTCCGCACAGGAAGTTGCTAGAATCTTGCAATACAGCTGGAATAAAGGTGTTACTGTGGAGGGAATTGATGTCTAGAAGCAAGGCAATCAAGCACAGCTAACCTTTCATGCGAGATGTTTGGAATCTTAAATCCAGAAGACTGATAAAATCCGCCATCTCAATGCTTGCAACGATTATCTCTGGGTGCGTATTGCAGAAACCTCTCCCAACCATGCCTAACCCCATTGTTGCAAGACCAATTTGACTCGAACCTTCTTGCTCCTATAGTCGTTGTATCCAATCATGATGATTTGTTTATTTCGTTCAACTCTCCCCTTCCCGTCGCCGTCACATCGCATTCAAGACTGCTTCTCCGAAAAGGACACACAGCCTAGCTCACGGCGGCCCCACTGCAAATATAGAAATGACCCAGTCCAACGACGCTGAGTATTGTTTCTGCCCACCGAAATACCCCGTCCGAGCGTTAACGCACTCTCTCACAATCCGTGCAGAAAAAACACCAACCTCGATTTCACTGAACAAAGATGGAACTGCCCGTATCCCAGGAGAAGCTCTGAAAATGCAATTTCCATTCTGTCTTCGGTAATGCTCTCTCGTGCTCTGCGGGTTCTAGGCTCGAGGGGTCAGGACGTCTGGCGAAAGCAAGATCCGCTCATACATAGGGTAGCAGTCTTCTAGAACAATTGGCCGGTATTGGTGTATCTCCTGGCGCCTGGTGGTAACAACCGACTGCTGTATCAGAGGGCGCTTCTAGATTGTTGTTTTGGGAGAAATTGCTCGACAGGGGAGGCAATTCGATGTTCGTGGTAACATTTGGGGATGTAGATGATGTGAGAATTGTTATGGTGGGTTGAGGCTGATTGAGCAATATCAAATCTGTTGGTACTTTGAGAGCTGCGGCAAGGGTTCCAGCTGCTGCTACAAGCGCCAAGTTCTGGCAAAGTCTTCATATCGCCATTTCAAGTGGAGGCTGGCAAGTGAAAAAGTAAGATTATCCAGATTTTCTGCTGTTTTTACAGCGGTTGAGACAGAAAACGCATCTTGATATTATCTTCACGTGCTCCCCCCTCTCGGAATAGACTCGCGTCGGCCATTTTCAGCACTTTCGCGCAATGCAAGAGCTACAAATGACGATGGCCAAAGATACGGCCAAGCCAAAGTCTATTGAGTGCTGGATACTTCTACCGTCAGGGCCAGGGGCGGTTCGACGAGGCCATATGCGACTTTGCGTCTATGCGATCCAGCACACACGACCCGCCAGTCATGAAACGTCACTGTTTCTCAATCAGACTACCATTTTACTATCGAAATATTACAAGCACCTTCCGAGCTCTCAGACCAAATGCTTTGACCTCGATGAAAAATTCTCCTACCCAATTAACCATGCTGGTTCATCGCCTCGCTCTCCTATCATTCTTCCAAGTCATTGCTGTATCTCCTCTTGCTGTCACCATATCTTCATATAGCCTGCTCAGTCAATGCCAGAGTCTCTCATTGAATGCAACCCAGCCCGTCAATACCACTGACAAATACTACGTCGAATGTCTCCCAATCACCAACCCACGGCAGCCGAAACTCAGCACCGGATCCTGCGGGACAGCCGTCTTCACTATTTGTTCAAAGCTTTCTTTCCCGCAGCCACGACGCACGGCTCGAGGGCGATGGCAGTGGACAACTCTACCCGGATGCTCATTGGGCTACTACATACCTGAAGACGCCCCGGCTGCGCTCATCCCAAATAAAGAGGAGTGCGAAGGAGACATATTTGGGAGGATCATCAAGCAATGTGGATCGGATCCGCGGTACAATACTGGAGTGATCAACGTCGATTATCCACCCACTCCGCTGATGCCAGGTTTCCCTGTGACGGCAGGGAACCCTAGATATATAATGGCACCGTCCGAGCTCGACACTAGGACGAGCTCTTGATGGAAGACGGTGTTGGCACGCTATTAGCGAAAATTGAACCAATTGAGATAGCTGTGAAACCCCTTCGGCAAGCCCAACGGTGGATGCCTCTAAAGCCCCATGAAAAGCGTACAAGAGTACCGTAGATACCTTCCACAGGGACAATCCCAGGAGCCCAGAGCCATCCGCCCCTAACAGCATTATGTTTCTCTCTGCGAATCCGATGCCAGTGCAACTCCGTCATTACTGGCAGAGCAGCCAATACCCATCTTCCAAAGATGCGATGAATCCGGTTGTTCAACTTTTGGCCGAGTCTATCTTCCTCAAACACGTCATACCGCTTTGGGACAAAGTCTTGTGTAGTGAAGCGACGACTTGAGTAGTGTGGCGTATTCTAGATGATGCCATGACCACTCCTGTTTCTTAGGATGTAGTGGTCCCCTGTAGCTCCTGCAACGGTGCTCGAATACACTTTGACATGTGCTCCAGAATGTTTCCATGCCCTACTCTTTTTTGCGTCACATATATGACCTGCGTTCACCCTGAAAGATCCTTCGCGGCATTATAGGTAGTCGCATCACAGTCATAGCTTTAGCTGCTGACACAATTGGAACCTGGGCATCGGCAGCCCTCATACTGGGTCTTTTTTCTCAACAAGCGCCAGGCAGGCAAGCATGTCCTTCTCCGTCCCTGCCCGCTCAGAATCTTTCGACTAGAGGCCAAGATCTCCGACCCAAGCTTTGCCATTATTGCGCCTCTTTACCCAATTCTTCACTATAATTCTCTACTCCATCCTTGCCGAGGTTTTGTATGCGCGATAGGCTTGTGGTGATCGTAAAGGAATGAGGTGGGAGGTGGGAGACGAGGAGCGATTGTTTGGCTATCAGAATCATTGCTAGCAGATGCCCAGTGATTGCACTTGCACCGTGAATGTGGCATTTTCGGGACGGATGTGATCGAGCGCCGCTACATTGTATTAGCTGTCAGCATTCCTCGACTCCACGTTTGAGAGACTTCTGTATGGGAGACTTAGGGACGCATCGATCAGGGTACATGTGCTTTGAAGGGCCAGTTCCAGGGGTTCCAGGTCAGGCTAGCGGGAGCTGGCCCTAAGCCCTAAGGCCAGCTCCACAAATCCCCCGGGGTTAGCTGCTCCCTCTTCTCGCCTCTCTAGTCCAGTTGTTGGGCTCTACGCAAATGAAATATCATTGGACGGAGCAAAATTTCCTCCGAACAAGGGGAGATTCCGTCATACCGTTGACGAGGAAAGTATCATAATCATGTGCAAATTATAGAAGTGCGGATATAGACTATCGTAGGTAAAAAGATCTACATATAGGAACATAGCAGAGACATCGCCACGTACCACATATACCCATATTCTCTACGACGAGGCCGCAAAGTCATTACCTACAGCCGCTGCCCGGGAAACGTTCGAAAACACAAGAAAAGATCGTGGCACTCTTGTAGTACCACGAGTACTCGACGAGACTCCGACAGGCACTCAAACAGTCCCCGATGTCATAGTGCTCATCACTTTCGACAGAGATGTCCTCATAGACCAGTTCTATATGAAAGAGCCCGGCTTCTTTGTCCTAACAAACACGCGTGCTTGCCATCATGACGAAGTAATATTCTAGATGTTCTTCGATTGCCAGTGCCACACTGTTGATATCTTTTCACGAGCTACAAAGTTATTCACGACCCTCCTCGACAAGGTCCATGCTGCCGCCAAAGAGACAGGCACCTAAATCGAAATTTTTCTGCGCTCCGACTCTACACTTCACGACCACTTTCCTTTCGAAAATGGACTCACAGATGAGCTCTTCGGTCCATTCACTACATGGGTAATTGCTTCTGCATTCTTCGAGGTTGGTAGAGTGACACTGTATGATGTGCATTATGTTTTGGACTCTACTGACCACAGAACACTGGTTCCGTCGGTGAGACCCTGTCAGCAGCAGATAAGGATTTCCGTTTCAAGTCGAGTAATTTGAAGGCATGGGTTGCCGAGAAGTATCATCATAAAGACGTGCCGGAAGTAATCACAATCAGCGTTGAGAACTTGCGCGGAAAGGAGGCACCTGAGACAACTGCAAACCGTATTAAAGACATCCGTAAAGACGGAAAGCCGCCACCCGTCATCCCAAAGACTTTCACTGCGTCAGACAAGGAAGACTTGGTGGCAGTACTTGGTCAAGCACCAGATTTCAAGCTGCTCTATCGAACAGGCGCAAGCTTAATGTCCACACGGCTTGGGATAGCAAAAATCTCACCTGTTGATCCGAAACGACTCTTTGAGAGCACTATAACAGCGACTGGCGGTCTGGTCGTTATCGGATCCTATATTTAGCGAATGACCGTACAGCGCGAATACCTGCTTGAGTACTGTAAACACAATGTAGTGCATTTCGAGCTTGATGTAGAGCAATCGTTGGTCTCGGACCAGGACCATCAAGGTAAATATTCGCAATTGCCAAAGTCAAATCCATTGGCGTTACCTTAATTAATTCTTGGGCCAATTTTCCCAATTTTCGAATGCCTGTCATTGATAGTCGTAAGTCCTCGAGTCAAAGACAGTGATGTAAGATCATCCTCATGAGGTTTGCTTAGATGTGAACGGAAACGTCGAGGAGAAGTTGAATAGCAGCGGAGATGTCTACCTGTAGATCTGAGGCTAGTGCTAGCGCCATCTCCTCAGCTCGCTATCTCTCTGTACATCATCCCTTGAGAGTACAACATTCCTCGATAGAGAACCGACCCTGCATCATATCCAGGAGAAAGCTCTCTCTGAAACACCGGCAAAACGGCTCGAGGAGTTGAAGAGACTCCAAGCCATCGTATGGAGTAGCGCCCTTGGCATTCAGCTGACCCTTACGTACGGAGTATGCCTCAAGGACGGTGTGACCCACGACTTGAAATGCCTTGATCGTCACTGGGTGAAGATGATAGGATGACCGAGGAAGCGGGAGCACAATGATAGGGTTCTCGGGTGTTCCAGTCCCTCGGACTCGTCCAACACGAGCTGATAGGCGTTCGAGGACCAGCTTGGGTTTCTACGTACTATGAATACGAGCATGGATCAAGACGATGTAGACTCGTCCTTCTCCTTACAAATACCTTTCTTCGTGGAGGTTCTGGACGACTTGGGTCGCGTCGAAGAACTTGCTCCAAGATCCAGGCCTCCGAGTATGCGCGATGGCTATAGGCATTGCATTATTGGGCGCCGGCATCTTTGCACGTCATGGTATCTGCACCGCAATTCGCCGCTAGGGATAAATGCTGACACATACTTGTCATACAGAACACCTACCGGCCGTCGAATCCTGCCCCCTCCTCGCCCTCAGAGCCATCTATTCTCGCTCGCAAAAATCTGCTGAGAAACTGGCTCAAAGTGCCAGACAGCCTGCCGAGGCTTACTTCGACTCTCCCTCGATCAAGGGACAGTCCCTTGGCGATCTCCTCGATCGCGAAGATATCGACGCAGTGATCGTAGCGTTGCCAATACCCATCCAACCAGAGGTGATCAAGAGAGCTATTGCAGCAGGGAAACATGTGCTCAGCGAGAAGCCAATAGCGAAAGATGTCGAGACCGCAGAAGAGCTGATTAGATGGTATGAGGAACAACACTGCGAAAAGCTATGGAGCGTTGGCGAAAATTTCAGATTCTTCGAGCCCTTGGCCTTCGGGGCTGAGCAGGTCCGAAAGATGGGTGGTGAGATCATGACCTTCAATGTCAAGATGTACGGTCTCATTGACGAGGACAATGAATACTCTAAGTCTGCATGGTACGAGCATCCTGCTAAGAGTCTGTTTATACTTGCTGGTACTTACTTGGTTGAATAGGCGTCAAACCCCCGAGTATCAAGGTGGCTTCTTACTTGACGGAGGCATATCGTTTGTCGCTGGTCTTCGCTCTCTGTTGGGGGCCGCAGGCTCGGATATCACACACGTTGCGGCCTTCACCTCTCTCCTGAAGCAACACTTGGCGCCAGTAGACACAGTCCATGCTACGGTCCAGATTACTAACGGGAACAACGGAACATTCAGCCTCTCCTTCGGTGCGGAGTTCGGGTGCGCCTTCGACATACAGGTTGTTACAGAGAAGGGGGCGGTGACAGTGAGACCAACGGCCGTGGTAGTGACAACACGAGAGAACAAAAGAGGACAGGCTCACTCATTTGAGTCCTGCAAGGGGATAAGACAGGAAGTCGCAGCCTTTGCTCAATCTATCAGGACGGGACAGCTGGACAAGCGAGGATCGCCGGAGCAAGCACTAAAGGACCTCAAAGTAATCCAAGCCATGCTGGATTCTAGCGAGAACGCGAGAAAGGTGAAAGCTGTGTAGCAGCGTCCTGAATGATCCATGAACTCTTTTCGATGAACAATGATGATATTCTTTTGGTCCTTATGGGCTGCATCGGATTTAGAAAATTTCCCTTCAAAGACGATAAGAGTCTCTGGCTTTAATAGAAATCTAGTGGGCTATCTTGATGACTTCTACGAGTGGACTCCGTTTTCTCCGACAGGGACAAGCTAGTCTCTGAAGTCCGGCCTCTAATAATTGTCTATCAATTCAATACCCCCCAGTAAGTCTGCGTGCTTGTTCTGTTTAATTCAATCATTCAACTTCAGCTCCACTTTTGCAATGAAGACCGGTAGGAAGTATCATCATTATCTTGATAGAGTCTTGCCTATTCTATTGCTACTTGACCAATATTCCACTTAGATTCGACCAAGATCCTTCTCTTCAACAATCTTAGTCCTTAACTACCAACTTCTCTTTGGATCTTTCGACGCTCGAGTCTATTACGCTCGCGCGCACTCAGTGCTCTACGTTTTCTTCAGCCACCCCTTTAGCCCAAAGGCGGACAAAAAAGAAAGTGAAACTGGTCTTTTTCCCTCCCCTCCGGCGGTGTTCGGTATCGAAGTTCAGGAATCCATTCCATTGTCGTCCTTCGCACCGATTCCCCCCAGATCTAGCAAACACTCGGTCTCCGCCTTCATGCGTTCGTTCGTCGTTGCTGGTAACGACTAAGGTGTGGAAGGAGTTGTCTTCGCGGTGGGAAATGCAGGAGAATTCTCCTGTTCATCGCAATATGCCCCCAGAGCTCGACTTTGCAGGAATCGCTCGGAATCTGCGGTGGTCCTACTCGTAGCGAAAGGAGATGATTAGTCAGATGATACTAAAATAGCCGCCAATCACAGGAAGAACTCCTGAGGATGTTGGCGTTGGACTACTTGAAACCCCTTCCGGAGGCGCAGTACCCCCCATCTTGAAACCTAACGATTGTATAGAACCTTGCGGGTCGCATAGAAATCGGCATAAGCCGAGACCTTTGGATACCCGGATAACTTCTCAATCATTGGTTTCGCTACAAGAAGTTTGACTATCAAGTTGGATAATAAGTCATTTATGAAAAGTACCATATGTTTATCTCCTTTGGTAAGGGCTGTGCTGGGTGTGCTGGGTGTGCCGATTGTTTCTGCGACCCGCGAGCCCATAATCTATACGGCGCATCTGCGGAGCCGCAGTGTAACTTTGGGACTAATCATGGTTAGACTGCGCCACTGTGAGACGTTGTGGGCGGGTCCATATATAGGTATAACGTAGTCGTCTCTTTCGTCTCCCATCAATTCCTTACACTGTAAGCGATTCGAGATTTTCGATTTTGTCGCTGTTTTTACCGGAGCATCCGCGTCAATCGTGTACTTCATCGAAATCAACCGTGACTCCCACTTGCTTGCTTCGCTCAAACAAGATGAGCCCGCCAAGATCAGGAGCATAATTTGATCGCGCACAAAGCGAGAAAAAGGAGAAAAAAGGAAAATTACGAACGAAAACTGGTTCCTTGTGCGCAAAACGAAAATACAGGAGGAAAAGAGCCAAAGCGAAGTGAGGATAGAGGAAGGAAAGGGAAACGAACAATCGTTCTCATATCCACCCGTGGCCCTTCTTACTACAGTACCTTACGTGTCCCAGGATTGATCGACCACCACTTACCAATACTTACCATGTTCTACGAAAAGAATTCCCACCCATCCGCCTGGAAAACAAATCAACCTCCACGTTCTCTCAATAAGAGAATCCATGCCGGTCTCTTTGCAGGACTTGTAATTGCTCTCTGGTGGCTATTGATTTTCTCACCTTTCGGAAGGAATCTACGATCTAATGTCCCATCTTACTCGTCAAATGCTAGCAAATCGCCATACGCATACGTTACACTGCTTGCGCCAAATCCCAAATACGACAATGTCGTTATTGCTGATGACGAAGACGAATATTTCGTTGCCGTACGAGTTCTAGCATATCAACTCCTGCATGCACCAAATACAGGCACGAACACATCCATTCCATTCGTCATTCTTGCCACTCCAGACGTCAAAGAGTCGAAACTTGAGCGGCTAAGGAAGGACGGCGCAACAGTAAAAGTGATCGAAAAGCTCTCCGAAACCTGGATTAAACCCGGCCTCGACAGATGGCGAGACGTACTTTCGAAGCTGCGAATTCTTGAACTAACAGAATACGAAAAAGTCCTCTGCCTAGACGCAGACATGTACATCACCAGACGCCTCGACGGAATCTTCACCGACCCCACAACCTCACCCCTCCAAACCAAACCCGAACTAGCGAAAGAAGACGAAGGCCCCCTCCCAAAATCCTATATGCTCTCCGCCCAAACCTACATGGAAGGTCGCGTCCACCCCTACCCCCCGCCCCCAGGAAGCGACTACTTCGGCGTCGGCTTCTTCCTTTGCGCACCCAGCATAGCCATGTTCAACTACTATCTCAATCTCGCCAAAATCAAAGACAGATTCAACTCAAACGCCCCAGAGCAAGGGTTACTGAATTATGCGCATCGGAGAGATGGACCGATGCCCTGGACGGAGGTTTATTATCAGTGGACGACGACGTGGCCGAGTATGAAGGAGTTCAAGGCTGGTGCGGCGAGTTTGCATGAGAAGTGGTGGGATGAGAGTATTGGTTTGGATAAGGATCTGAGGCGGTTGTGGTATGAAGCGAAGGGGCAGATGGTGGGGTGGCATGCGGCTCGGGATCAGATGGAAGGGGATCAGTAGATTCTGGGTCATTTATGGACGACTTTCCATGGTTAAGTTGAACGGTCCGGAGGAAAATGCGTACGAGCTTGCCCGATGGGAATCAGCCGGGACTACGATGACTCCAGCAGCAAGCGACTCAACCGCACAGCAGCCGGGCGGTAGATACCTTTGCGAATCTAGAGAGGTTCGCAAAGGCAACAGCCCTCATTCCCGAGCTAAAGAGTCCAGGAGCTGCCCTTCGATGGGGTTATATATGGGGAAAGTGTCGGAAAATAAGCGGGAGTCATTTCGCGAAAATGGATTGTAATCTGAGGGAGGGAGGAGATACTGATTCTTGAGGGGGGTCAAGGAGCAACGATCCAGCAGTAAGAGTAAGATTGCTGCATAGGGTAAAAGAAGGGAGCAATCGTCGAAAACATCACCGTTCGCAATAGCGTAGTCTATGATCTCAGGCCAAGAGCGAGTTACAAGCGGTCTCTCTCCTAGAATGTAGTCCAACTTATATCATAATGAGCTCTGGGTGCTCACTTTAGACTGTAATGGACATGTTCGGCGCTCGTGACGATGGCAGACGATCCTTATTTTACTCATAGCAAAGCACAGACTGGCTTTTCCCATAGTGGTCTTGGCGATAGAAGAAGCAAATCTCGTCGCGCTCGTCTCAGAGGATTGGACACGTATGGAGACTCTGCCGAGTTTGGATAGCCACTGGACCTGCTCGCTTCCCACGTGGCATTGTCCGAATATGACCGAGTACGAACGGCGAGCTTCTTGTTGACAAGCCGATTTTTGCTCGATTGGGATTCCCATGAGTAAATTTGGTGTTGCAATCTCAATCTGAACGTGGTCTTCAAGACGGAGATCGCCCACTTTCCATCCTGGCCCTCAAATCCCGAGTCAGCGCCTTCGCCTCCTCGACCTCGACCCCATCCTGACAAAGCTCATTTGCCAAGTCCATTGCCCTATTCAGATCACTCTTCGCAAACGCCCACCTCGCAAGCCACATCCTCGCCTTACTCGTTGTGGCCGTAACCCCTGTGCCTCTACCACCACCTTCCTCATCAAATTCATCATCATCTTCACCACCAGCACCTTCTTCTTGCGCTAGTGTCAACTCCATGTACTCTGCTGTCTCTAATGGTTGGTTGAGCTTTTCGTGCATGAGTGCGATTTGGTAGAGTGTCTCGGGGTCGAGGATGGCGGTAGGCTCGCCGTGAGTGGTGCCAGAGCTGAATGATGAGTTCTGTTCGTAGTAGGTGCCAGCGACTAGAGCACGCTTGTAGGCCTTGATACTCTGGATCGGGCGGTCAATCTTATCGTAGCAGCTTCCTACTGCTTGCCACATTTTCGGATCGTAAGGTCGTAGGCTGGCTGCTCGTTGGTAGTAAAATAGCGCGTAGAGATGCATCTCAAGGACTTCGTAGGTCTGGCCAAGACCGTACCAGGCTCTGTAGTCTTTGCGATTGACGTCGACTGCTCGTCTATAGCTTTCGATTGCTGCGTGGGTGTTCTTCATTTCGATATATTCATGGCCCATCAATGTCCACGCTGGGAGGTAATTTCGATCTAAGGTTAGTGCGCGGCGGAAGTACATGACTGCCTTTTCGTGCTCTGATTTTAGTGAATAGTAGTTTCCCACCACGCAACAAGTTTCAGGCCTGAATTTGTCTGTTGCGGTAGCTACCTGAGCGAGGAAGGCAAGCTTAGGCCTTGCAGCCATAACGTAAAGGATATTAGAGTAGACATCAAGGGAGTCGATTCGATGCGGATCAGCATTCAAAAGTGTAGAAAAGATCGACTCAGCCTCATCGTAATCTACATTCATCAGCTTAATGCTTCCATTAGCTCAGAAAACACACCTTTTGAATGATAGAATAGCAACGCTCTCTGCGTCCGCAGAAATTGGCTTTCGGGGAATATTCGCTCGAGGTCATTCAGCTGCGTATGTGTTGATTCTGTAGACTGGTATAACTCTTGGCTTGCGTAAAGGTGGAAGATGAGGGTCATTAGGTTTTGTGGTAGTTCTCTAATTACCATTTGTAGCTGTTGAAACCAGTCAGCAGGAGAACTATGAGGCGAGTGCGCAACAAACCTCTTCTACGCTGTTTAAAAGCTCGCTCAGCTCGAGCCAGGCACCCCAATTGAATGGGCACAAATGCACGCTCCTGATAAGCCGTTTTTTAGCCTCTTCCTCCGTCTTGCCTTTGATCAGCACGATACCATAGAGATATTCTAGCCACCCCTGATTACTACCGTCAAGACCCTTAGCTATTCGCTCAGCGAACCAGCCCTCAAGACTTCTTGTGATGCCAACCAGTTCCTTATTGATGGTACCACCGCCGTCTGCCGGTCCCAGTATCATCTCGCTATCTTCATCCTTCCTCTTCTCGCCCGACATATATTTGGCATACAGAGAGAGGAACAATGCCTTCTGGCTCAACAAAGGCAGAGTATTGCTTGGTGCTATAAACACGACTCTTGCATCGACACCCGGCTCTTTTCCTCTGCCCTTCATATCGTTCATGGGGGTGTTCTTCTTTGCGCTGGGTGATACAGGCTGCAAGGGTCCCCGAGGCAGGGTCGAGGGAATGAAGACTGCAGCGCATCTGTCATATTCTCGACAATCAAAGTATGATTTCGCTAGCAAATATCTGGGGAGCTCTTGGGCTTCGAGACGAGCTTCCTCAGGATCTGTATTGGTAAAGGTGAATGGGAATGTGGTCTGAGGCTGATCGAGATCTTGCATCTGTGAATCGGGATCTGTGTCAAAAGACGACGACGTGGACGCGGGTTCAGGAAGGGAGGTCGAGAGCTCTGCCGCCCTGATCGATGTCAGAACTGTGACCTGGTTGGCGGATGCGCAGACTACAAAAGGCATTCTTCTCACCATTTGGCAGACTGGTAGAGACATCGCTCTGAACACTTCACCACAGCTTCCTGCAGCTTCAGGCGTAATTGGTTAGCACTGGCCTGGCTGAGAGCTGCCATTGTTGGATCAGATACGTGATGATGATAGCAATCATAAGGTTAGAGAAGATTGCTTCTACGCTATTCCTGGCTGCAGTTCTGAGCAAGCATCAGTGGGATCAGGTCGAGCATTTGGGACCTGGGCGGTGATCCATGAACATCTTTCGGCAGGATCCCACTCATTGACATGTAGTCGACTTGCCTTGATCTGCGATGTCGAGGGGACACAACGTACGATGTTTACATACGAGCACGTCGCCGTCGGCGTTAACGCTGCTTAGCACCGACAGCCTGAGATATCCCTGCAGTCGATCAGGGCACTCAAGACATCCCAGTGATCCCCAAGCAAAGCCATACACAATCACCAAATACTTGCCATTAAAATCCAAACACTCATCATGGTAGCCTCATAATCGCTTATTAAACACCCTACTGGACATGAAAACCACATGAGCCAGTGTCCACCTCATGGGACCCTCCCACCATCTCCAGACTCATTCCCCACCCACCATGTCCTCCAAAGAGCAACAGAAAAAAGACTTCGAAGCCGTCTTCCCCTCCCTAGTCGAGGATCTCAAAGAAAATGCAAAACAATACGGCATCCCCGCCGACGCCCTCAAGTGGTACGAAGACGTAAGCTCCTCCTCCCTCCTCCTCCCCCCCCCATCCCCAAATCACGCCCCATCCCTCCCCCGGATGCTCTCCATGCTAACCCTTCCCCCACCACAGTCTCTCAAGCACAACTCCGGCGGCAAGCTAAACCGCGGCCTCGCCGTCCCCGACTCCGCCGCGCACCTCCTCTCCTCCCTTACTCCCCAACAATACCACGACACCGCTACTCTAGGCTGGCTCACCGAGTTCCTGCAAGCCTTCTTCCTCGTCTCGGACGACATCATGGACTCTTCCACAACCCGCCGCGGAAAACCATGCTGGTATAGACTGCCCAACGTGGGTATGGTAGCTATCAACGACGCGTTTATGCTGCAATCGAGTATTTATGTGCTGCTGAAGAAATACTTCAAATCGCATCCGGCGTATGTGGAGATATTGGAGTTGTTCCACGAAGTGACTTTCCAGACGGAGATAGGACAACTCTGCGACCTCATCACTGCGCCCGAGGACAACGTGGATCTATCGAAGTTCTCGCCCGAGAAGCATCACTTCATCGTCGTGTACAAGACGGCATACTACTCCTTCTACCTCCCCGTGGCACTGGCCCTGCATTACTGCCAGCTAGCAACACCAAAAAACCTAAAGCAAGCGCACGACATCCTGATTCCGACAGGGGAGTACTTCCAAGTCCAAGACGACTACCTGGATTGCTATGGGGCGGAAGCCGACATTGGCAAAAAGGGCACAGACATAGTGGACAATAAGTGCGGATGGGTGATCAATGAGGCGCTTGAGCATGCCAATCCGCAGCAGAGGAAACTGCTGGATGAGTGCTATGGGAGGAAGGATGATGAGAAAGAGGCGGAGGTTAAGAAAGTATTTAATGAGTTGAAATTGGATGAGGCGTATCATGAGTACGAAGAGAATGTGATTAAGACACTGAGGACGATGGTGGAGGAGTTGGATGAGAGTGAGGGGTTGAAAAGGGGGGTGTTTACGACATTTATTGATAAAATTTATAAGAGGTCGAAATGAGGCCGCAACCATGCAGAGTGGCGAGAGATGAACTTCGATCTGTGTGATGAACCCGTTTGCGTCTTGTGGTGCTCAGTATTGCATATTGGACTAGCTGGATGATACCGCTCAAGCCAATATGATAGCCGTAGGAACGCCAGCGTTGGCGCGTTACATATACACTCCAAGTCCACCAGTCCATCGCTTGATGCCCTGTCTGAACGCCTTGCTAATGACAGAGCTAACAGTTCAAGTCAGGAAAAGAAACCATAGAAAGAATATATATAATCGAACGGAACATGTTCGACGAACGAGCCTTATCACGTCTTCTCGTCATCTACTTGTGGCTTCTCGGATGCTGCCTCCGTGGCGGCAGCAGGGGTTCCGGAAGGCTTAGGTTTCTCAGCAACAGATTTGCTGTTGACAATGTTCATGATGGAATCTCCAAGATCGGCAGCGCCTTCAAGCTTGCTGATGCGGGACTTGAAGAATTCGGCGTCGCGGATCATCCTGCAGAGAACTGTTAGCGACCTAAAGTAACGCTCGTACCGAGACTGATACACACCTTTCTTTCCCAGCAACCGTCTTGACGTCCGCGTCACTGAACGCCTTTCCCCACTGCTCGCGGTAGCTGCTGAAAACCGGATCCATGATCATCCTCACTGTCGTCTCGGGAAGATGTTTGCTAAGCACCTTGTGAAGCGTAGTTGTCTCCTTGACCAGTGTCTCCAAGTAAGTGTTGACGGCTTGAGGCTCTGCTGGCATGTCCCAGTCGATTTTCTTCATGGCGTTGACATGAGTAGTCGCTCGTCCGCTCATTATGTCTACAAGCTTGTCATTGATACCAGATTGGTGCTCTTGGTAAAGTCGTTTGACCTTGTCAAATTCGACCATCAAGCTACCAGCACCAGACGAATGCCGCCGCACGAACTCCCTTACGTACGGCGTAAGGGTTGTTACAAAGCTCAAGGCTTGGGAAGCTAACGCCAGATGCTTAGTAGTGATGTTCTTCAGATTCGCGCTCCTTGTTGCACCAGCGCCGAGAATCAGTTGCGACGAGCGAGAGTTGAAAAGTTTGAGGTATTCAAGAAGAGAAGATGTTATCTCTTGAGTCATACTTGGTATGCCAGTGATGAGTCGCTCGAATTGCCCGATACCAGCAAGGACTATGAGCGCTGACTCAGGGAGGATGAATTTCTGCTCGTCGATGGTAGCGCTGCGGATCCTGTCTTTGGGTGGCGTCCCATTCGTGTCAATTCCGTTGATTTGCTGGTCGCCATTGACTGGTGCTGGTTGGTCGGACCATATGATTGATGCTTTGGCCCAAGCCTCGATGTCCTTGGTGCTGCCGTCGATCAGATTGCACAAGAGTTGATTGTCTGCATCAGTAAAGTCTCTTGCATCCCAGCGATCAGCGTCCATGCCCTGTACGAGACGTTGTCTTTCTGTGTCGCCTGCGTAATGGACGAACTCCTTGATATGGATATTCACGACATTTTTGAGCGCCGTACCTCCACGGCCAGAAACAGCCTCGCATTCATCTGCGAAAAGTCGATTGAGATGAAAGTATTGTAGAAATTGGGGTAAGGGTAGACGGACACTCTGCTCCGCGCGTACTTTCAGTATCTTCGTGATCTGTGCTTGAGCAATGTCCACGGCTTGGCCTAGAAGATTGGTCATGTCTAGTGTCTGCTGAATATCCTCTTGCTGAATTGAGCCACGTCCGGCAGGACCAATGGGAGCACCATTCATGTAGCCGTCTACGTTCGCAGCTGGGGGGCTCAAAGGCGGCGACTTCACACCTCTAGTGGCAGAACCGCTATCGAAGCTGCTAGTAATGTCTAGGACGACCTTCACTTGCGTTCCCAGTCTTCGTAGAGCTTCGCCAACATTCGAGTAGATCTTCTTGAGCATATCCTCTGCGTCTTCAGGCTCTAGAGCACGGAGGTTGCGGGCCAGAACACTTGACTTCTCCTGTTGAGTCATATGCCGACCGCCCTGTGTAGATGCTGACATGGTCGACTCATTGTCCTCGTCATACGAGCTTGGAAGATGCCGCCGAATCAATGTCTTTACCTCCCTCCAAACAGCTTCGCGATAGGCGGTCATAACAGGCTTGAGGCTATCCGACCGAGCCAAGCCTTCCAGGCTTGTCCGTAGTATCGTACGTAATGAGTCGTCGGTTTGTAGATACGTAGGGTAAACGGATGGTGTTCTTGCATGTGTGCCTCGGGACCGATTCGAAGCCTTATCCCATCTCTGGAACGTCGCGTTCGACGGAGTCCCGTCAACATGCTTCCGCAGGTCAGAGAGAAGCGCTTCAAGAAATCGTGCCTCAAAGCTCTTTCCTATCCTTTGCCTCAGGTATGCGATATCGTTCCCCGCACCCTCTAGCGCTTTGAGACTGCGAAGATCGACCAATCTTTCTTGCGCAACTGTATTCTCCTCATTCAAGGCGATAGGCCGCCGGCGTTCTCCCGCAATGAGATACTCGACCTCGACTAGGCCTCGTAGAGCTTCTTCGATTTTGCCCTTATCGACCTGATCTTCACAGCGAGCCACAGCCTCTACGATTTCTCGCAGCTGCTGAACTGCATCTCCAAGCTTCCGCATGTTTTCTTGCCGCCTTCGCATCGCCACGATCTTCAGACCTCCAAGTGCCATGTTTCGGTCCAGGCTTGCTAGATCTTCTCTCAAAGTCTTGATCCTGGCGACTGAAGCAGAAGCTTCGAGGTGCAGATCTCGGAGGGAACCGAGTGCAGCAAAGAAAGAAGATGAGGCCGTAGAGATCGATGATATGAGGTGGACTTCCACAGTGTCCATGTACCACGATAGCTTCTCTTGCAAGATGGCGTTCGAAGCCAATGCTTTTCGGCCACCCTGTCCTGGTGTGGTGACTGCTCCATTGGCTCCGGGCGGAGGCCGTACGATCTCTGATCTCTCACTGACGATATCAAAAGTCCGGGGGTTTTCCAAATGGAAGTCTTGCTCGAAGTAAACGGAAGGGATGGTCGATAGTGGAGCGACTGTAAGCGGGCCCCGTTTAGACAACCCTCCGCTAGTTTTCCGATTCGGATGTGGTCTTTCAGGAGGAGACCCGAGTGATGCCACCAGAGTTTCCGGTATCTGTGTCTTCGACACGCTTCCCTGCCGAGTATGCGCCTGATTGAGTATGCCTGAAACCTGGTCGGTTTTAGAAGAAGCACGTACCCTTCTGGATTGGGGTTGTCCATCGCCCTCTTTGGCACGCTGGAAGGCTTCATACAAAGAGCCAGCTTGTTTCAAGTATGGTAGGAAAGCCGAGGGTTCGATGTGAGGGATATTGGTTAGGGTGACTGGAGGAATCTCCTTTGCAGAAGGGAGCTTCTGCGAGCTCGGGGCGGATGCGTAGGGAACGAGACCAGTCCGTACAATGGGGGGTTGGAGCAAAGTTGCGATAGCTGTAGAGTTATTCGGTCAGCCCCGCAAGATACAAGGCATCCCCAAAGTAAACAGACCATTGTTGCTGGCTTCTGCTATTGTATCCCTATCCTGTGTCGCCGTGTCCAAGACTCCGCCGATTGATGTAATAGAGCTCGCCGTTGACCCTCGCCTCCTGCCATGTCGCCTGCTTGATTCTGGACTCTGGGGTGAGCCAGTCTGAGGGAAGGGGTGTTGGTTCGATGATGGGGTTGTGGAGGGCGATTTGAACTTGTCCACTGATCGCCTCGGAGCAGGGGAGGACATGTCGTGCAGGTAATAGACGGCATGGGGGCTTGCGAACGAGAACTCGTCTCCATTAAACGCAACACATGATCAGAGCTAAAATGGAAGTCAAACACTCCGTAAAGTAATCCAGATCTGGAAAGCGCCAAGGCTTTGTCGCGCTTAGATTGCCGCGAAGCCAAAAAGAGGGAAATCTGCCCCCATCAAAGTTGAGAAGGCCACCATGTTCTTTGTTGTCTTCAACGGATTTGTTGTCGCTGGCGTCTACTGATCGGCGCCTTCAAGAACAGAGTGATCTAGCGCAAAGCATAGCATAGATGGATAGGTTGATCCCATGGTCAACCATTCTGGCAGCAATATATCAAGCTGATACGCCAATGAAAAAACAAGAATTGCTTTGCTGAAGCCGTGTCCTTCTTTCTTAAGAAGCCACATACAACCAAGAGTAAAACCTCTACATGCATCAAGCATAGCCAGTCTAAGTACAATTAATATGGGCAAGAATGTCGTACATCATACAGTTCTGTCCTATTGATTGGGGCTCTCATAGTGGCTCTTGATCTTCATTGGCTGATATGGGTTTCTAATAAGGTACTTTGATGATCGGAGGAGATCTCTCAATTACTTGGTCGAGCACATTCAAGGCCAATCCATTCAACAGATTCCTAACTAGTCTTCTCAACAGCTTTCATTGCCTCGATAGCCTTCTTTGCTGCATCTCTAGTATCTTGCTTAAGCCCGTCCATGCCGCCTATTTCCTTCATACTCTCTTCCCAATAATTACGCCTTTCGGGACTCCAGCCTTCACTCCCCTTCCACAGGTCATTTTTCTGCTTCAACGCCCAACCACCTTCACCGCCGTCGTCCCCATCACAGATGATCCTCCCAGCATTCAAAGACCACTCCGCTGCTGCCGGTATCTCGAAGTCCAGGGTTGCATCACTGCGCTCCAGAGCGTTGCTAATGCACTCGTATCCCCACTCCAGTGGGATTTCGCCGACTTTGCCTACTACGAGCTGCGCTTCGATTTCTGCTTGCTTTTGATAGTCCGAACGTACTGCTTCGCATTGGTCGGGGGCCCATTTGTGCATTGATGACCGCCAGTTGTCATTTAAGTGACAGTCAGACCAGAGATGACCAAAGCCAGGTAAACCGTGCCAATTTACAACTGAGCGCCTCTCACCCTGCTTAGGATGAGCGGGTGGGAGCTTTTGAATTGCTTGCAGTAGGGTGATGAGCTTGATACGATGTTTTGGTAGGTCGGAAGACCCCAAAGCCGATGACAGTTGTCGATAGGATCAGATTCGTTTTCAACTGGGACTATGATAGCGCGGGCAGCTTCTTCGGTGTTGGGTTTGCAGATTGCAGGTATTCTTTTAACGCAGCGGCTTCCTGAGGGTGGCAGCCGTCTTCCTTATAATCATCAGGGTTCAGATGCCAAATGAACCAAGATTCGGACATTTTCTTGTTGATATTGTAATACTTGTGAAGTAAAGAAAGGTGAGAAGGCTTATCTGACCTAGATTGAGGCGTCTTTTATTTATGGAAGTCTTTGATGTTCATCGGAGCGAACAGAACAACTCACTCTTCTATCCGGCTGAACGAACAGTGCTGCCTGGGTCTGCATCGGAATCAACTGGAGTTCAACACTCAGCCCTATGGATTAGCCAAATGAAACATCCGCCGAGGTGGACCCGAGGGATCTAACCTAGAAGGGGTCACCCCCTAACCGTTCAAACGCCCTAAAGCGCGCTGCTTAGGCGACAAGACCGATTCCCAAAAACCTCGGCTCCGTCCCCGAACGGCGGGTTCTAGGCGCCGTTTCGGGGAGCGGGCTTCAGCCCTACGAGTGGACGGTTAGGGGGTTTGGACGGTTAGGGTTTGACCCCTTCTACTTTGGATCTTAGCCCCAAAATCTTTCGTTGCAGGACCAAGGCGGTGCTCGATAGATTGAACTCGCGCCAATCAGAACACCGCAACAACAACAAGGCTTATGGCGAGATACTCTATTACGAAGTTATAGAGCGGATTATATTCTATATGTTACTCAGCGGTTTAACAGTCGGAGAAGCTCTATCTGCAGCTCCAAAGGAGTCGGAAGTTAGAAGCTTTTTTTGCCTCGGCTGGCTCAGGAAACTCGATGTTGGATCCATATATAATGTATCCATGCAATTCGTATCGAGTGCTATAACATCATCTTGTGACTATAATCATTCATGTCAAGACTTCGCGGTTGAGGAGTCTTCGCTTCTTGAATCGCTACCTACTGGTCTACAAAAGGGCGCGTCTACCAAACTCAGCGAGAATGATGTCCGTACTTCGATTACATCATAATTCGGCTGACCACAACAGGAATCGCTCCTTGTCCAGCAGAATGGACTTCCGCGCTAAAATGCCAACGTCCGCGGGCCCAAGCATTGAAGAAGCAGAAGCCCGTACGATGGATGAGTTTGGAACGAAGCCTCAAAGCTGTAGCCATTTTCGATGCGCTCCATTGAAGCCCTCTTCCAGCGCCTCTTAGCCCGTCTTAGCGTCTGTACACTAGACTAACCGCCGTATCAATTCAGAAAAGCTCTGCGGTGCTCAACACGAAAACCCTGTTGATGATGCATAACCTAATATCCATGGGAAATGCTACTGATTACTAGGCAATTGAGCCAAGCTGTGAGCATACGTAATCCACTATCTACTGATACAAATGAATTCATCTGAGCTCGAGGTGATGGCATGCTTAGAATGCCATGTCAAGAAAAAGTTTTGGAGATCAGAATGTTGGCCTGGGCCTTAGGCTTTGAGACTGAACTCTGAAGATAAGAGTGACAATTCTAGAGTAACTCCTGACTGTGTTCAGATTCGATAATGAGGGCTTAAGCCATTGGTAACTTTGGAGTGCCCAACATTCCTTTGCTTGGTGACGAGTATTGCTGATCACAGAACACATTTTGCTCAGTGATGGTAAGATAGGCCTGCATAGCGCACCCGGCAAGGCTGTGAAATGAATGATCAGAGGTCTGGATGTGTTAGTACCACGAAAGTGATAAAGAGCTGGGCTATTGGAATATTGGCTTGTCCTTGTGTTGTGGTCCCCTGCTGTAAAGCTTGTTCTGAGTGGCATCTTGACTTCTTCATGCCTCACAGCTGATGTTCGCGGTTTTTCCTGTCATCTTATCCGCCCTTGGTCCCCATCGATGATACTCTTTTCCTATCAGAGGGTACATTACGGCTAGATTCAAGTTTTCAATTGCTACGTGAGAGGGAGGATGTATAGGTATATAAAGCCTTTATTCGTTTCGTGGCAGCTGAGTTCGCTTAGAAGAAAGACGACCTACTGTTGATGCTTACGCAATAACACTTTTGCAGTCACCCACTTACGGTACGGCTTCTGCAGCCGTCGCTTACTCAGTGACACTTTGCTTCGAGGCGACCCACTGTCTCCACTTGAACTGTTCGGGTCATCTGCTTACGTCCTCCTCTACAAATCATCTTCAGAAATTACTCCAACACAGTAAAGACAGACCTTCCTTCTGCAGCTTTGCTGCATCCGACTTTTTGACTCCCTCAACGAGGTTATCCATACTTGCAACGTTCAAAAGACCCTGCAACTGCAACTGCAACCACACTTAGCTACACCACTTGCAAACATATCTCCTAAGAAGAGTTCTGCTGGGTGACTCTTCGCATATGCCAGTGATCCTGCATTCTTCTTATCCGAGACCCCTCTGAGTGAGTCTTCCACGCATAGCATCAAAGTCTTCTACTTCAAATAATCCCTCGTCCGAGTAGGTGTTCTTACAATTAATAGCAAGCTTTCAGCTATACCACCTCTCAACACCACTTTCACAATGACCGACGAGTTCATTAAGTCGCTCGAGGTGAAGCTAGATAAGCATGATATAAACTTCGAAGGGAGCAAGTTGCCTTACTTTGGGCTTGCCCTTCAGAGTATCAATCTCGATGCTGTCATAGACTTCGCTTCAACCATTCGCCGCTCCGGCCACGAATCAACACGGAACGCCAATGTTGACACTACGATATATCAAGCCGACTGGATTGACTGCAAAATCCACGACCCACTGTGCGGCTCCTTCAACATGGTCTTCCCTATAGAATTCGCCGATGGAGTACGATGGATGTTGAGGATCCCTACCAACGGCCACGGTGACAAATTCGACTCGCTTGCAGCCAAATCCCTCGTCTCGGAAGCTAGGACAATGCAATTAATCAAGGATAGGACGAGTGTCCCTGTCCCTGAGGTGTACGCCTTCGACACTTCCCTGGCAAACCCTCTTAATGTTCCCTTTATCATGATGGAGCAGCTTCCAGGAAAACCGTTGTATGAATGCTGGTTCAACATGACGTGGTCGAAGGCACGTCTTGAAGAATTTCGAGTCCGATTTCTCAAGTCTCTTTCAGGAGCTATGGTAGAGCTCAATCAGTTCACTGTCGATAGTAGCGACTCGCTGGACATCGACTCGAATGGAATTCTGGTTGTTGTGTCAGGCACAAAGACGACAGATTGGTTCGCCAGTTTGAGTCGAAATGCAGAGGATGAGGGGCCAAAGAAAGTTGGAAATGTAGGCGAGCCCGAGGATTGGTCGAACATGCAACAGCAAGAAACAGACACCGTGGCAGAGAATGTACAGGGTCAAGCCGAAATCGACATTCATGGGGCCAATGAAGACGTCCGCCACTACCCTTGGTACGAGCGTGGACCCTTCAGAGATCCTAAAGAGTTCGTCTCTCACAACCTGGACCATCCAGATTCCGTCCAACACGAAACTCCTTTTGAGCAGGGGTCTCAAAAGTCTGTTCGACTTTTCATTGATTGGGCATTTGAAGTCCTCGGAAAACTCCCTCCCACCTTTGTTCTCAATCATCCAGACCTCGACACACAGAATATACTGGTTGATGAAGACGGAACGTTGACGGGTCTAATTGACTGGGATGGAGCTGGCGCTGTCCCGCATGCTGTTGGATGTCTGCAATATCCCCTATGGCTCATGGGTGATTGGGTGCCTGGCCGGTATAAATATAATGACGAAGAAGTGTCTTGGGAGAGCTCACCAGATGAGCTTGCATCGTACCGAGCAATGTATGCACAATTGATGGAAAACGAGATTCAGCACACACATGGAGGACCCGAGAAGCTCGCCAGCCATGGACTTTCGCCAAAGGAAGCGGCCGATGTGACACGTCGATCTCTGCTCATAAGGAGTTTGGAGCTAGCGGCAAACACTCCAGAAGAGACGATGGATATCGTGCACAACATATTCGAACAGATCACCTCGATTACGGCCGAGGAGTGGAAGGATCGACTCCCAGACTCAGACCCTGCACTGGGTGGATCGTGTCCCAGCGCGTGCAAAGAAGATGAGAATTATGCCCAGACCGGAGCTGGAGAGATAGGAGGAGAGCCTTCTAGCGAGGATCAAAACAATACTCTCACCCTGCAAGCCAGGATGGAGCAACTGCTGTTGGAGTCTGTGGCCAAGGTGAAAGAGAAATTCGACGAGCCTTTGTCCTCCCAGGAAGTCCCCCCTGCAGTTTCAACCCCGATTGGATATTCTGCCACCCAAGCGGAACTTGGGACAATGTCTCGTAAAGCCAAGGTTCCGAAAGGTGCCTGCAGCTTGGTTGAGAAAGGGCTTAGGCGGACTGCTAAATGCCTTCACCGATGTGATGGAAACCGTTCATCCCAGAAGAACGATCTAGAGCCCCAGCATATTAGAGCCAGCCGTATGAGATTATTCTTGAGTTGGCTGCGGGAGAAGCTCATGAAAATCATACATTGTCTGCCCAATACAGATCTGAGCCATATCGCATCCATGAATAGCAGCTCTACCGCCGTGAACGAGCCGGGCAACGACTCTCCCGAGAGGGAGAAAGTTGCAGTGCGTGAGAATTCGCCGGAGGTACCGTGTGTTGGTGATGTGACTGGGATGTATATTGCAGACGTACTTGTAGACATCAATATTAAGAAGCCAGGACTCCTCAGCGAGCCGGGAGTAATGAAGCAAGCTGCCAAGCGGGCGGCTAAAGCAGCAGCAGACGAGGCGGCACAAACGGCAGAAGCAGCAGCAGAACAAGCAGCGGAGGCAGAGATCAATGAGGTATGGGCGCTGTTAGTCCAACACGTCCACAAGAATTGTGGCATACCAATTTCCCAACTCAAACGCCACCAAATGGACATGGCTTATCTGATGATCAATACGCTTCAAGCCGAGCAAAAGCCGGAGAAAGAAGGGGCTGCAAGAGCTTTCTTTGAGAGAGTGGTTGCGAAAGTTCTCCATGTTGGAGCAAAGAACAAGCAAGCTGAACAAATCAAGCCGCTGGCAAAGAACATCGGAGCTGAAGTTGCAAAAGCTGACGCGTTTCTAAAGACTTGCCCATTGCCACCACCCAAGTCAGATGGTGCCATTAGTGGGTCGTCAGCTTCAGACGCGCTGGGGCCTACTTCAAAGGAGATGGAGTTGGCTGGCTTCGGTCGAAGTGAGCCAGCGGTCGCGAATGATGCGGATAAGGCTGTCGTCGTGGGCTCAGAAGCACGAAATCCAGACGTCGCAGCTCATTGGGCGGTCCCGTCGAAGAAGCGCCAACAAGAATCTTTCACCAATATGACTTCGGCCGCAGATGCCACTTCGGCAGCAGAGTTTGAGCCGGTGAGCGGAGTGGACTTGGATAATGAAGCTGCTGCCACTGATGCCATAAGCCCCTCAAGGGCTTATACTGGGGATGTTGAAGGCCAATCCTGGAATCGTGTCTGGGATGCGGGAGATGGCAATGGCGATGATGAGGCCAGGAGTGACACTACCGATGAGAGTTCGAGCTCAGACGATGGCGATGGGGAGGATAAAGACGACGAATACGACGGTGAAGAATTAGACGACGATGAAGAAGGCGAGAAGCAAGGAGACGGGAATGAACAACGCGAAGAGGAAAAGGAAGAGGAATTCGTTGATACAGGCGCTTTCAATATCCAGGAAATCTGCAACGTCATCGGTCGTGGTGAGAAGTTAGATGACTTGCGGATGACGCGGCTTAGGCATGGGTTCTTCAAGCTTCTCGAGTGCTGCCAGATCAGCATGTATAGTGACAAGTTGGGGTAGGATTTCGGATTGGCGTTTTTAATGATTGGATGGATGATATTAGAACAATTTGCGACGAAGCATGCAAGGGCAATACTATCTGATTATACATGTACGCGTTTCCTAGGTCTGTAACCATTAGCAGCGCACCAAGTACGCACGAAGAACTACCGATGTTCTCCACGACCCACAGTCCTTACGACTCATATGACAGAATTTAGCAGTCTACTAACTTGTAGATCGAACCTGAGACCATGTTCGCTACCGGTGGCTCTCTCGCCAGCACAAAATTTAAAATTCTACCATTCACAGGCTCGTGGCCAACGTAGCCTTTCGCAAATGACGCACATCAATTACTCTGACCACGCCTTCGTTGACTTCGGCTCCAATGTCTCAGTATTAATGAAGTTGATATATCTCGCTGAACGAATTGTAAACCCTTTAACTCCGCCCCAGATGAAGACGCTTCGTGAGCAGAGCTGCGTTCATCGCTGAGGAGACTTCACTCAGGTAGTAGCGTTGCTTTCGATCAACAGAAGAATAGTCATTGTTGACGCATTCGAGAAGAAGAAATTATTAGGGTTGAGTGTTGAAGTCTCCGTTCACGTGTATCTGCGCTCCATTTTTCATTACGTTCTTGCTAGCTGGGCCATGAACAAGCATAAGGTAATCGGAATTCCTAGCCTCATCTTTGCGTAATTGCAGACAATAGTGGAATCGAGGAGACATTTCGAGCAGACTGAGCAGCCAGACGCAGAACCAAAAAGCTTCTTCCCGAGAGGAATCAGATACTCGCATGCATTGGATCTATCCGTTGCAATTCAACGTATCAAAGACTTCATAGCAAGCTGACTCCAGGTTGACCCTTTGATTAGCAGATAGTGGTCACGCTGTTGTCACATCGTCGATTGGTAGGTGGAGATGTTGATCGATATGTTTTCGGTTCGCAGCCGAGGTTTCTGTTGTGCCAAGACATCCGAATCCGGTTAGACAGATGTCTTGCCGTGCTTGTTTCTTCTCGTACTCGCATTGACTTCTCTTATTCAGCCCATCTGGAACGGACTGCTGCTTTGAAGTTTGTAGGATCTTACTCTGCACCTTCTGTGACCATTCGTGGTGTGTCTATTGCTTGTGTGATAAATGCATTACGTCATTATTCCCGTGGTCTTGGTATCACTGCACTTACCTGACACTACCCACGGCCTTCTGTAAAGACCGAGGCAGATTATTGACGTACCGGCTCTCAGTGCTTGACTTAAGGCCATACATAGAATCGCCCGCTTGAGTATTCGTTCCTACTTCTTTCCGAGTTTTTCTTTCCACAGCCATTTGCTTTCCCTCAAATATCCAGGAAAACACCATGGCGCATTTCAAAATCTTCGTCGCGACTTCGGTAGGGCTGAGCTTTCTATTTGGTCGCTATGCTCCTATTTTCTTGCCCTTCAAATCGCTAGGTGTTTCGGCTTTGGCCATCTTTGCAATTCAAACCTTCGCCTGGTTAGCATGGCGTTGTATCCTGTATCCGAAAATGTTCAGTCCACTTCGGGACCTACCAAAGCCACCAGTAAGTTCGAAACAAGTCGGCGTGGTCAATGCAGAGTATTGACAGTTATAAAGGGAGGCTCCTTCTTCATGGGCCATTTCTGGACCTTCATGCGGGAACCTACCGGCCAACCTTATCGTGCTTGGCTTGAGAAGGTCCCCAACGACGGCCTCATCTGGTACCTCGATATGTTCAACTCCGAAGGTGACCAATCCGAAGGTTCTGGGTGAGATGCTGGTACAAAAGGCATATGATTTTATCAAGCCACCGCAACTCGTGTCTGGGCTGGGTAAAATTCTCGGCGTTGGTGTCTTTCTCGCGGAAGGCGAGGAGCACAAGGTAAGGCGATGCGCTTACAGAAAGTATATCTCACCTGCTTACCTTCTCATTTGATTAGCGGCAAAGGAAAGACCTCATGCCTGCTTTTGCCTTCAGACACATCAAAGAATTGTACCCAATCTTTTGGAATAAGTCCCAGGAACTGGTCGAAACCCTCATTTCACAGCATGGAAAGACCACTGCTTCAGATGGAAAGGCGGAGACAGGTGTGGATGTATCTGATTGGGCTAGAAGAGCAACGCTGGACATCATCGGTGTGGCAGGCTTAGGTCAAGACTTTAACTCCATTCGAGATCCAAGAGGTGAACTACATCAAATCTACAATAGGCTCTTCTCGCCGAGTAGAGGAGCCCGTATCATTGGTGTATTGGGCCTGATCTTTCCGCGATGGCTTGTGCGAAGCTTACCGTCAGTCTTGCACTTACACCCCAACATCGTTGCTCAAAATTAACGCATGGGCAGACTCAAACGCAACAATGACGTTGAAGCAGCATCGCATACCATTAAGAGGAACTGCCGCTCCTTAGTCCAGCAGGCGAGAAAGGATATGCATGAAAAGCATGATTCAGGGTCTAACATTCTATCTGTCGCCATTGAATCTGGAGGATTTTCGGACGAAGACCTGGTCAATCAATTGATGACATTCCTAATTGCAGGACACGAAACCACCGCGTCTGTATTCTCTTGGGCAATATGCATGCTCTGCAAATATCCAGATATACAGAGACGTCTGCGAGAAGAAGTTCGAGCTAGCCTTCCAGATTCGAGGTCACCGGCATCATCCATCTCTTCCACTGATATTGACAACTTGCCATACTTGAACGCAGTATGTAACGAAACATTACGCGTCTGGGCGCCTATTCCAGTCACGTTTCGCGTGGCTGAGCACGATACTTCGCTGGTGGGACATTTCATCCCAAAAGACACCATCATCTTCATTTCCCCATGGGCAGTGAATACGAATAAAGAACTCTGGGGCGAAGATGCAGCAGATTTCAAACCAGACCGATGGATGGGTCCAGGAAACGCAAACACTGGTGGAGCAGAAAGCAATTATTCCTACCTTACCTTTTTCCACGGCCCTCGGAGTTGCATTGGACAGAGCTTTGCCAAAGCCGAATTTGCGTGCTTGGTGGCTGCCTGGGTCGGTACATTCGAGACGAGCTTTGTCAAAGATGACTATGTCGTGGAGGTCAAGACCAGCTTTACTCCTAGGCCAAAAGATCTCATGGTCAAGCTGAAGGTCTTGGACGACTGGTGACTAGACATCCGTATGCCAACTCTAGCCACAGCTCTCTCATGTTTGTCTAGCTACCCTGCATACCACACTATTTACAGTGCTGCCAATTTTTGATAATCCTTCCCCTCTCTATGCTATGAGGAGTTCTTTTGGACACTTATGGCCTGCACATTCAACCCACGACGGCTAATGACCGATCAATCTTGTACTGACTGGAACCTCCGCCGTGAAAACACAGCATGCTTTCAGTTAGACGATGACAACAAGAGAACTCGCTTGTACGCGCCAAATTCTCTTTTGCGCGCTTCCAAAATTCGACCAGTCATTGAAAAAGCCCACTTGAGCTAGAACAGTCGATACCCCAGCAATCAAGTCTTTCATCTTTAATAACAACGGCATTGCAATCTTGAAAAAACCGCAGAAAGCCATTGTTTATGCTATTCGTTGAAGGGTTCTTTGTGCATTGTGTCAAGGTTTCGACAGGGCACCAGGATGTATGACTATGTCGAACATTCCTCATGGTTCTTCCTTCCTTTCCTCCCATCTAGCATCGCTCTATCAACCGCGTCCGAAAATTGCCAAACACAACCAAACCCAATTCAGCCAAAGCCCAACACCTCAATCTCTCCACTAACCGATCTCAGAAACACCCAGCCCTAAAATATGTCCATGCTCAGAAATCCTAGAGAGGTCGCGCTCGAGATGCCCGAGATCGCCAGATCCGCCAGCGGAGCAAGCCAGCCATATGACTCCAGCCGCGCAGCAGCCGATAGAATGCGCGCAGGCATAGGAGGGAGCGATCTGACTTTCGAAAACATTCCTCTCGGTGGGCCAGCACCTGCTGCTCAAGCTCCACGGACTACCCGTGTTGCGGTTCATCAGGGGTGGCCTGCATCAAATAGTTTGGTTGCCCAGGCTGAGGAAAATGCGAGAAAGGCGCGGGTGAATCAGGGGAGGGAGGCTGATCTTGAGGCGGCTGTGAGTGGTGGGCTGGCTAAGAAGAGATGGTGGAAGAGGATTTGGAGCGGGTATTTTTGGTGGGGGGTGGTGGGGGTTTGTATCATTGTTTTTCTTGGTGTCGTGTTGCCCGTGGTGATTAGGAGCCCGAAGTGAAGGACTACTTCGCTGGCATGATTTTATATTAAGAGAGCGCGAGCACTAGCTACGTAAGTACCAGATGTACAAATGGGGTTTGATATTGAGGGGGGAGTGTGAGTCGGATTCTAAACCAGTGTGAGTCGGTATCCTGAACAGGTAATATTTAATACCTAGGAAGACAAATATCAATGGCTATACTATGCCTCAGCCTGTTACACCGTTTTGTGACATTCTTTGGGGCAAAACGATGATTCACATTGGTATCACTGTAGATTGCATGAGAACTCCTCTGCTCGGATCTTCTAACATATCACTGAATAACACGATAGCGAAAATTTGCGCACAAGGATTAATCGCACATTTAGATGATCCGACTCACAATCTGAGCCACAGCTCATAAACGACGCCCTAGCTTCTGCAATACTAATTTACCTCTCCTATAGCAGAGGATAGTAAAGTTCAATCTACCCTCAATGGCGCAATCTCGCACTATCTTTGTATTATCGAGAATCAAAAAGTAACAAAGTGACAGCATGACCAACAAAGAGCATTGCATAAGGAGCTGCTACTCAAAGAAGCACAAACCCGTTGTCATTCCAGTTCCATCTTCTGTAGATAGCAGCAAGGCTAGATATATTGGATAGTCAGCCGACTCTTATCTCGTTTTTTTTCAGTATCAGTTGCTATCAGACTGTCAGAATAACGCACAGAATTGTCTTGTAAAACCCCAGTTGTAGAGGACGGTCAAGGCCTAGAAAAGATGTCTATAGTCCAAACCACACCGTGCCCATTGGTCCAGACAGAGGACAAGCAGCGGGAATTTACGGCCCACCTCGAGTCGCAATACGCCCTCCTCGAGAGTTTGAGCTTGGCATCATCCGCCCCCAACGGCCGTCATGGCCATCCGTCAACATCACCCTCAACCCTCCTCATCAGCGCGCTCGAAGCCCGACTCGAGACACTAAGCTCAATCGAAGAGAATGCGGACGCTGCAGAAGCGGCCTGGGATTCCTTTTACAGAAAGAAAAATTTCTCGAAGCTAATCGTCGGGTTGACGATGGGGATACAAGCTATGATTGGGTCAGCCGGCCAGAGCACTTTGGAAATTCAGACCAGAGCTCTGATGGATCGAGTTGAGGTGTTGTCTGTTGGGGAGAGTAATGTTCGAGCTCGGGCGGTCTTTGAGCAAGTTTATGAGCATGTGGAGCAGCATATGAGGCTTATTCGGATGTTGGTAGAGATTGTTCATCTGATGGAGGTGCGTGGGGCTCGGAGGGAGACTGGATGGTGTGAGCAGGATTCGGAAGAGGGGATGCTGGGTTGCTTGTTTGAGGGGCTTATTGTGTGAGTATGTCTTGGGGGCTGAGTGGGGCGGTGATTAGACATCCCAATACCAAAGTATATGAAGTGTCTTCCAAGGTGAAGCATTTAATTTTCGAACACATTATCGGACATTCTTCTCCATGATCCTGCTTTTTGTGCCTTGAAGCTTGCGCGGAATCAGATTCTACCACATTGTCTCGTAGGCTTTCGCCAAAGAACAATCGGTACGACCTTCGAGCTTAATACTTTGCTCTTTGAGGAGGATAGTACACAACCTTTGACACATCCACAATGACTTTGTTACTTTTTTTTTGCCCTATCCCTGTTCCTGGTCGTTCTGTTGGGAAATCAACTGCAAATGAGGACAGATCACGGCAAGATGGCCATGAAAGCACCCTCCCCGGAGAGCGAAGAGCGACGACAGATCCTCCAACGCGGCACAGAAACCCTCATCCGAGCACTAATCGACCGTATCGAGGCTCTTTCCCCAGGAGAAAAGCTTGCAACCGCTCAACCAGCAATTGAGTGGCTTCTCAACACTGCGAAAGAACGAGATTGCAAGAGTGTCTATGGTGAAATCGAGCGTACACTCGTGGCTATTGTTCAAGAATCGGAAGGAGCACAAGCTAGCGATGTACCAATGGAGTTGGCTGCAGCAAGAACGAGGATTATGGCGTTACTAGATCGCATTGAGGCACTGACGTCTACCGCTTGTGCTCCTGGTTCGAGAGATGCGGTGGAGGTTGTTGCTGATAATGAGATGGTGTGTGTTAGGTTAGGAATCGCGTTGATGGATATTGTACAAGAGCTGGAAGCTAACGCAAACTAAGTGTCGAGCGCGAATGGGCAGTGGCTTGAATGTGAGCGTTATGAGGAGCATGCATGCATTTTACGGTGAACGTCCGTCTTACTCTGGCAAGAACACTATAGCAAATCAATCATCCTTGCCATTGTCTCACTCCCGTATTACTCATTACGTAGGTAGAGAGCAGAGTAAGCTCAAATCAACATAGAAAGACGAGATATGACACGCGCAAGATGAGAACTGTGGTTGACAGCGTGTAAATCGCGGCTTAGTGTCCTTCCATCCTAATCATGTGCAGAGGACATCTCTTGGCGGAACAGACGCTTGCAGCGATCGAAAAATCTACCGTATGGGAATGAAGATGTCTCCATAACAACGGTTGTTACGATGACTCACTTAGGGAGAAAGTTGTAGATAATTATCCTAAGTAAATTCTGTCAAGCGATTTTGTAATCCTAAAACTTGTGTTCATCAATCTAGAGAGGGTTTAAAATCGAAGGTTTATGAGAAAAGTGCTAGCTCGGAATTTCAAAGTTCGACCCATAATAACGAAGCTGCTCAATCAGGAGTAGCGGTCCTATCTGAGCTGATATTCGGGTGCAAATTAATGATATCTTGGCGCCAAGGTATCTCGTCCTTAGCGTACAACATATCTGACAATCAACTCTACATTCGGTCTTCTTGAACAGCAACTCTCTTCATTTCTTCTTTGAACAAGCATAGGGCGGCAGCGAGAACGACAGTAAGTCACAGTAAGAGAAAGCCCATTGACTTCGATACGTCATGTTTTCAGCCTGAAGGAAGAACGTCAAGAGCGGGGATCTACCCGGTAAAAGCATATCCACTTGCATCTTTTCCGAAAGCACCTCCCTGTGCTTGATATCCTTGTATAGCTTTTGAGCCACTGAGTAATCTATAGTCATTGCTTGTATCCCCCTGCTTTCATTTGTCGAGTCCATTCAAGCGATGTCTCCCCTGAAACCTAGGCTCGTCTTTGCAGGCCTCGGAGCAATGGGCTATGGCATGGCCTCGCATCTCCTCGCATCCGGGTTCTCAGTGATTGGCTATGATGTCTTCCAACCAGCCATGCTCAAGCTTGTGGCAGAAGGAGGCCAGTCAGCAAATTCGGCGCGTGAAGCAGCCAAGGACATAGAATTCTTTATCTGCATGGTGGCAAATTCTTTGCAGGCGACGCCCTTGCTTTTCGACGAGAATACTGGCGCCGTATGTGCAATGCCGAAGCATGCCACAGTCCTGATGTGCTCAACAGTCGCGCCTGCGTACATTGACGAGTTAAGGCAGCGCCTTGACAAGATTGGCAGAGACGATGTACGCTTGATTGACTGTCCAGTATCGGGCGGTGTGGTAAGAGCAGCAAGTGGCACGCTGTCTATGTTTTCTTCGGGCGAGGACTCTCATCTTGCCAATGTGGACTCAATCCTAGAGTGCATGAGCGGCAAATTGTACAAGATCCCTGGCGGTCTTGGCGGAGGGTCAAAGGCTAAGATGATCCATCAAATCTTCGCTGGAGTCAACATCGCCATGGCATCTGAAGCTATGGGTTTGACTGCAGCGGCTGGTCTAAATACATCTGCCGCGTTCGAAGTTCTGAAAGATGGTGATGGTGCAAGCTGGATGTTCAACAATCGCGTACCGCATATGCTTGATCCATCACTGCCGCCATACTCTGCGATGACTATCATTGCCAAGGATGTAGGTATCATTACAAGCACTGGTCGAGATTTCAAGTTTCCTCTTCCCATGGTTTCGACCGCTGAGCAGCTGTACGTGAAAGCTATATCTGCGGGGTGGGGAAAGGAAGACGATTGCGTTTTAGTCCGACTGTACCTGCCTGGCCGCGAGGATCTTGTCGAGCATGAAGCCAAGCCTTTTCATTACTCAGAATCTCCTTCCGTGGAGGTAGATGATATTAGGAACCTCATGACAGGCGTACATTTGGCTGCTATGACAGAAGCAATGTCGTTTTGCGAACACTTGGGAATCGATACCGATCTCATGTTTGATATTGTCAGTCATGCCGCTGGTGCCAGCGCGATATTCTTGAAGTGTTTCAAGGAGATGCAGAAAGGAAAATGGTCCTTAAAGTCAGTTGCTGGTATTGAGGAGATTAGAGATAAGCTTGTAAGTGTATACGGTATGACGTATAGTATAAATATATCATGACTGATCTTTGGTATAGATGATTGCTGTGGAAAAGCCATACCAGCTTCGATATCCTTTATTCTTATCCTCAGCTGCACTGCAGGAATTTCACCGCCAATTACGCTAGGACGCGAATTGATGACCCGAGACCTTGTCAATGGTACCGACACCAAATATGGAAGGTGTGTTGACAACCTCATTCGAGATACTACAGCACATCCCAGAAGCTCTCCCAGAACACAAAGGCGCCTTGAATTGGATCGAACAGCCCCGGACTTACTCTGAAAAAGAGAGCGGATTTGTGCATCGATGACAGAGTTGTCGAAACCGTCGTTCGATTTAATGAGAAGGCGTGCACGGAGGCAAGATCTGATGAGCTGGAATAGAAAAAGGAGTTGAAGTATCATTTGACTTCCTCTTGATGGGTATAGTAAAAGGAAAAGGGGAAGCCATCGAACTTAGCAATTTGAACTCCAAGAAAAAAGATCCGGGTTTACATCTCGCGTAGGCACATGGAAGTGGATTGAAAGACCAGGAATCTCTATAGATGCCAGAATAAGAGAAGGGGGAAAAGGTGACAGCGTGAGAATGGTATTCGAACCGTGTACTATTCGGTTATAGTCGTATTCACCAAGTGCCATGAGCGTTCGACGCATATCTAGATAATTTGAGATGGTGGACAATGTTCTAACCCACAAATATGTCCCTTATCGAATGGTAGAGCCCCCGTCAAGCAACTAAGCATATCCTCGTCGCAGTATACCTTAGTCTCCACATCACAACCTCACAACCTCGCCTTCTCCCTCGTCTTCTCCTCCATCCACCTCCTCTTAGCCCTCCAACTCCTATAGACCTCCCACGCCCCCACTCCAGCAGCCCCAAACGGACTCTGCCACAACCACCACCCCCACACCTGGCCACCCCCTTCATCCTTCACCTCCCCAATCACCCTCCTCACTTCCCTCTCCAACTCCTCTTTCCCCCCATCATTCAGCACCACCTTCCCC
>JAABUW010001014.1_pt1 | contig 50168 bp, 51 predicted proteins | sample 5560081 | NCBI WGS metagenome assembly JAABUW01 (sample SAMN10711882, study PRJNA513363) | rock metagenome | isolation source: Antarctica rocks | place: Antarctica: Victoria Land, Knobhead sud | reverse complement strand
GCCAGACACCCGTGCATTATATCGTCTTCCAATGCTAACTACGTCTCTAAGTAGTCCATAGTCAGACCCTCCGAACACTGGAACACGTTCTGCTCCTCCATCTCCCTCCATGGGGAGAGTGATGTGGTTTTTTTAATCGGATAATATCAAAACCTAACCGTAAACCCTAAAGTAGGATGGGTATCTACGATAAGAGAATGTTCAAGCTATATTCTTGAAAGAACACAAAAATGTTGCTGCCAAAGATCAGGCTTGAGCTCGGAACGAACGATGGAAAAGGCTAAACACATAAAGTTTCCTGGACATGGCGGCAAGACGAGATAGTTTCTTCCCTAAAGTAATTGGCAAATACTCGTCTTTCGTCTAAGAAAACATTAGTAGCTAGGATCCGTCTAAACAACCTCTTAGATGTCGTGAACATGACACTAGGGGCGTCCAAGTCGGTAAACCGGCCTTCGTGAAGATATACAAACGGCAATTATTGACTCAACAAAGCATATGCAATCGTAGAATTGGATAAAGCAATACCTGGAATAGCTCAACCTTGGCTTCCCACACTCAAACTACCATCTAGTCCGATCGGCGGCCTGAGGTGCCTGTTATCGGTTGCTGCTCAATGATTCTCGACACCCGAGTTCCGCTACCATAGCGAGCCCACACCTCCCAATCCAGCGCAGCTGCAGCATGTCTCGCCTCCTGAAACCCGAACCACACATCTGCAAAGCTCGGACATGCCCGGCTTCCTCCTTGCTCCAGCATCAAGTCTGTAGGAATTGCTGCACACGCGCAGACGCTCATTCTAGAGCCAGCCCAGCAGAGCGCGATATTGACAAGCATCATTCACCTCCTGGAATCATAAAGGGAGTAAGTTACAGGCCGGGCAGAGCCGAAGGTCTGCTTTTATGGCTTAGTCTTAATGCACAACAGCTGGCCCCAAGCGCAAACCCGATTTGAGCGCCGCTGTTTGACCTGGCCAGGTACCTTGGATAGGACAATACGCCTCCCTATTGTGCCATGTACCTTTTGATTGTCTTTATGAGTTAGGAGCTCCCCCTCGTACCATGCGCTCTTTTGATCATCTTATGTATCAGCATCTTCATTGTGCGACGTAGTGTCCGGATAGAGACTCGCCTAAGGGTGTTCAGGGTTGCGATACTCAAGTCGACGCCCACCCACTATTTTCCTTCTCATACCTTTCCATCATCCAGCTCAATCCCGTCTATTCGCCACACCACTTCATCGTCATTCCCACTCCCTCATTCAACAACCACACGACCTCGGCCTAGATCACCAACCCCTTGTACAATGATACACAAACTTCAACCATCCTTTACACAACCACAACCACAACCACCCCGCACCCCCCCCACCCCCTCCATACCAAACCCCCCTCATCTCCACCAGCACCCGCACCGCTTCCCACCCTCCCCATCGGCAAACCCCCGTCTTCATCAAAACGCAGAAGATCCCTTCTCCTAGACCAACAGCGAGCTACACGCTTAACGGAAACTGACGCCAAGTTATATCACCTAATTCCGCTAAAAAAACCAAACTTTCCATCTCCTGTCCATCGCCAACTGGAAAACCTCGCTCTCCGTTACCTTCCCTTTCTGCTCTCCCAACGAAGTGAAAATAACATCTTTTGGCAGTTTCGTCCCTGCCATTTTTTTTCCCCGAGCCCAAACTCATTGTCTCAACCCCTCCCATTCATTCATTCATCTTTCGGATTATGCACAGGGGGGAACCTTTCTATAATATAACGCGTGCCGAACCCATGCTATTAAATCCTCACACTCCCAATCACACTCCCACCCTTCCCTCCCACCCTTCCCATCCACCCACCCTTCCCACCCCACCCTTCACCCCCCCCCCCCTTCATCCCCAGCCATCAACCACCCACCCACCACCCCCCACCACCCCGCCGTCCCAACACCACCCCCACCCTCCCACCCACCCTCTGGCACTCGCCAAAAAAAAATCCTAGTACGCATACACCTGCCATAGGGGCCGTGTTTCTCACATTCAGAGCAAGAATTTCGGTGGAGAGAGAGGAGGAAGGTTTTATAGTCTTGTGATTTGTTTCGCGGTGTCAAGGGGGCTTTTGGGTGTTGGTGTTGGGTTTTCCGGTGGGGGGTTGGGGGGGGGGGGGGGAAGGAGAGGGAAGGGGAGGGGAAGGAGAGGGAAGGGAGGGAGGGATTGATCTGTCTGCTTTGGCGTTTGTTTGGGTTCAGAGATACAGATTGCAAACCCACCCAACCCCCACCTCCACCTCCACCTCCACCTCCACCTCCACCTCATCCCCACTTCCATTCTTTTACCGCCCCACCTCACTGAATTCGAAAGCTCGAATAAGAATATCCCCATCCCTATTCACATTCCCATCCCCATTCCCATCCCCATGCCAGCCAACCAGCCACGACTCTCCCCACGCCTTCTTAAACAACCCAGCTATCGACAACGGGAACACCACTTTTTCTTCTCGGGAAGTGCGACCTTTGTAAAAAAAGAACGAGTTATTATTCCAAAAAAAAAACCCCGGTTTAAAACTTCCTCAGGAAGGCAAAAAGCCGCCTGCTGCGAGAATTTCCCCACAAACTTTGACCGCGTTTTCCTCTGAAGAGAGTTTTCTCAAAGTTCATGGGAAGGAAAATGTTATAAACGGAACAAAAAACTCTGCTATGAGAAAAAAAATCATCTCTAAAACATAATAATAAAAAACCTCAAATAAAAAAAACCCTTCAACAACCCCCCTCTCCTTCTTTGCCAAAAAACAATAACAATTCCCAGTCTTTCCCCCCTCATTCTTCCCCTTCCCTTACTCTCTTAGTGCTAGCCAGCCAGCCGGCCGGCCAGGTTCAGACCTACTTAATTACTTACTTACTTCCTGCTACAGTACATATACTCCTAACTTGATTAATAATAAAAAAATAAAGCGACACCGCACCCCCACACGAAAACACCAAAGCTTTTTCGAAAAGTCGCTTCATCATTCATCGTTGCAAACCAAACCCCCCCCCCAACACACACACACAGCCTTCCAGCCCCAGGGAATAAATCGAAACATGTTCTCTCATTTCACCCTTTGGCGCTGCTGGCGCTGCTGGGAAATAAGTGAGTGGCAGGAATCGCTTGAATGCCTACCCCCCGGAACCAAAAAAAAAAAAAGGGCCAAATCGGTTTGGAAATAAAGATCGGACGATGTTATACTGTGCACACTAAAGGTTTCCCCACCCCCTTTGAATTTCCACAAAGAGGCGAAAGACGTCCCAACCCTCTCTTCTCTAGGGCTTCTGATCCGAACATTCGAAAATACCTGGGAGCGGTTGTTCTTTTGGATAGAATGTAGTGTGGGTGGTGGTGGTGGTAGTAGAACGAGCTAGAAAAGGGGGCGAAATTGAGAGACGATTCACTATGCGGTTCTGCTGGGGGTGGTGGATATATGTGTGTCTTAGTGGCAGGAGGGGGTGCTGAAAGTGATGGGGGAGTTTGCGCTATGGGGGGTATTGTGGGATGTTTTCTTTTGCGGGTCTGGTGTTTGGTGATTTGTGGGGGGGGGGGGTGTTCTACATGGCGGGCTTTTTGGTGTTTTGGCTTTGCTGGTTTTGGAAGGGATGCGGGTGATGCTGGGGGAGGGAAGGGTAGGGAATGGCGGAGTAATTAGGGAGCTTCCCGCTGCGGTAGGGATGGGTGGAGGGCTGGGATCGACATTAGGATCCTGGGTGGAATCGACGCTGTTTCCCATGGTTGCGTCTAAGGAGGAGGGGGGGGAGAGAGGTTTTTTGTTCAAGGAAGATTTGTCGTTTAGCGGATTTTGGTATTGTGGGGATCGATGAGGTAAGTGATGGCGCTATGGCTAGGGCTGGAAGAGAAGGATGGGAAAGTATGTTAGAGCACAGGTGTGAAAGGGTAAGTGACGAAAGGAGCTTTAGGTACCTAATGGATTTGACTTGGGAAGGGGGAATATTAGAGATGAAGGCGATGAGAGACGGGAGGATGGAGAATGAGGAGCCTGTTACTGGCACTTGTGATTAGAGATCAGTAGACGGCATCACTCTATCCAGATGTCGTCATATGTATTTGTCTCAAGCCTTAGGTCTGAGCCCTCGGGCATTCCATAGTCTTGACAGAGGAGACAAATAAAGTTGGGCATTTGTCTGTTAGGGAGAACTTGATCATGGTGACTTGTGTGGCACTCCTGCGTGAGGTATAGCGGTGGGGTCCATTAGTAACTAAGAGTCAATCAAAAAAGGAGAGCAAGAGTATGAGAAGTTCTACTAAATAAGGGAAATGATTAAATTCCTCCGCCATTTCTAGGTTCATCGCTTCATCCTCTTCTGCAGCTTCTAATCGACTGCTACGATTGTCACCATGAACTTGGCCTTGGCCCATTCATTAGTTCAGAGCTTTTTGTATTGCCAAATTTCTTACAAACTGAATTATCTCCACGCGACAATGGAGAGACAAGAAAATATCTTCCGGGCTAGCGGCTGAATATCTATGTCCCGCTCTAAAACAGTACGCAGCCTCAGGATAGAAATATTTAGTCGGACTTGCGAGAAACTCCTGAGCCCAGAGGTGGACAACGAAGAGGCACTTGCTGGATGTTTCGACCCAGGGATTGTCGTAACTGAATGCTAGGTCCATCCATGAAGCCTGTAGTAGATATTAAAAAGTATAGCTCCAGGCAATCCAGGATGTTATCTTGAACCTATAGTCGGTATCCATCGATGGGGCAGACGGCATTTATTGATTAGTGACAGCTCCTGATCGCAATCTGCCATTGCGCACTCATCCTATTGGGAATACTGCCACCCTTGACCTTCGAGCCTGTTATTACTTCCTCCAAGTCTGAAAGAACTGTATCGAGAGACCAGGGAAGATACATTAGTAAGGTTCATGAAAAACACTGTGATTTGACCCTAATTACTGCCACCAATCGTGGTTGGTGTCGTCCCGTTGCATCAACTCTGATATATTCTCTACACCAACGATACTGATCGTGATGTATTTGTACAACCTCTTGCTAGCCAGCAAGGCCATGGTGCCGGAAGTTGCAGTAACGATGTAGCCTTTGGCAAGCCGCACGTATAGCACCGACCTTAGGATTTGGTGCCTGGCTCCAAGTTCTTGTAGCAATTGCTATCAACTCCGCATACGCTTGAAGAGTTGCTTTTTCTGCTGAAGCAATCTGCGTGGTCTCGTTTTTTATTTTACTTCATGCATTGGATGGCACAATACTTCCTTGTACTGTCTCTTTTGTAAAAAGTTGTTTCCTATCGCTGTATTGCATTATTCGTATGGAGCATCCACATCGGGGCTCGCATTCTGAGCATAATTGAAGTTTCCAAAGCTCAATCTAGACGCAGTCACAGGAAGTTTGCCAAATCTGGCGCGGCATCTGCAGAGTCTCGTGTGGGAATTTCCTTGTGGCTAACATTACCGATAGAAAGGGTTTAGGACAACGGAGGCGGACTCCGATATAGGACATATGAGATAGAGAGGTAAATTGACCAGATGCCAAGGGTGGTAGACATTGCAAAACATAATCGCCTTGGACTCCTCCGAGTAACTGGGAAGATTCTTTGATTAGGATTCTAAGCTTCTAAACGTCTCGTTCTCCGCTGCATTCATCGCAACTCATCAGGTTCTCCGCTTTAAGATGGCGGAAGTTCTCGGCTAAAGATGCGTCGGTGGAAATCTCTTATCGCTCCATCTTTTTCTAATGTGGGGCTGGATCTTCGGGCTATCTCACAGTTCAGATCTTGCAGATCGCATTGAAGATGGGCGGCACCGACCGCCTCGATTTCCATATGAGGACAGTATAAGAAGACCATATTTCTTGAAAGTTCATACCTGCCAAGTTCACTTGTGGCACTTCTGCGCGCATCGGCAAGCAGATCTTGTGGAGGAGCAAAACACCAGAAAGAATTACTGATCTTGGCGTTGTATCGTAAGCGCCATAGGTCAAGGTTTTGCCATAGAAGTCAAAGGCCGCTGGGCAAAGCCGTTCTTCGACATGGACGATTCACCAGACCAAATTGGACCGCATACAGCGCCCAAAAGGATGTTGGCGGATAAATTAAGGACCTTTGTCAAAGCATTCTCAACAAAGTAAGAGCATCAGAAGTCTGGCCCCGACGTGATTTTGTTGACCTATATCAGGGATGGCTTGATAGGCGATTATGACTATGCGTTCCTGCTTAAGCCAAATCTGCCCTTCATGACCAAAACCAGGAGAGCTGCGCCCTTCTTTGGACTTAACGATGGAATGCCAGTACTTTTGGCGCTCTTGCTGGGCTTTCAACATTCACTGTCCATGCTAGCTGGAATCATCACTCCCCCAATCATCATCGCCGGTCAAGGGGGCGCCAACTTGGGGGGCAACGAGGCACAATACTTGGTATCCACGTCGCTGATAGTATCTGGGATCTTGTCTTCTATTCAAATCACTAGATTACGCATCTATAAGTCTCCGTACTATGTGGGAACGGGTTTGATATCCGTTGTTGGGACTAGTTTTGCTGTCATTCCAGGTAAGAATATTTCCTGCACCCAAGTCAGCGTAGATCTAAGATCATCATCAGTCGCCACCGGCGCTTTCAAACAAATGTATGCCACTGGGTTCTGTCCCACTGCTGCCAATGGATCCTTCTTACCATGCCCAAGAGGTTACGGAGCGTTACTCGGCACAGCAATTGTGTGTGCACTACTGGAAATTGCTCTTTCTTTTACGAAGCCATCTGTGTTGAAGCGTCTCTTTCCCCCACTTGTGACAGGTCCGACCGTTACGCTCATCGGCATATCCTTGATACAAAGCGCATTCGAGGGTTGGGCTGGTGGCAGCGGAAGTTGCGCCACAAGGCCGACAAGCGGTCCCTATACACTATGTCCAATGGTCGGCGCTCCTCATGCTCTCCCTTGGGGAAGTGCACAGTTCATTGGCCTGGGTTTCTCGGTGTTTGTGACCATCATCATCTGCGAGCGTTTCGGCAGTCCAATCATGAAATCGTGCGCTGTTGTGGTCGGTCTTTGCATTGGCTGCATCATTGGAGGCGCCACAGGTTACTTCGATGCCTCGGGCATCATCGCTGCACCAGCAATCTCGTTCATCTGGGTTCACACTTTTCCGCTTAGTGTTTACGGACCAATAGTATTGCCCCTGCTGGCGGTATATATTGTCCTTATGATGGAAGCCATCGGCGACATCACTGCCACGTGCGATGTCTCCCGTCTCGAAGTAGAGGGAAAGCTGTTCGATTCCCGGATCCAGGGGGGAGTGCTTGCAGATGGGATGAACGGTCTTATTGCTGGCTTATGTACGATGACCCCTCAATCAGTCTTCGCTCAGAACAACGGAGTTATCGCGTTGACGAGGTGTGCAAACCGCAAAGCCGGCTACGCAGCATGCTTCTTCCTGATCGTCATGGGAATATTTTCCAAGTTTGCCGCGGCGCTGGTGGCCATCCCGGCTTCTATCCTCGGAGGCATGACCACATTCCTCTTCAGCGCCGTTGCGATATCGGGCGTCCGCATCATATCCACGGTCCCGTTCACTCGGCGCAACCGCTTTATCCTCACTGCCGCCATGTCTCTCGGCTTTGGCGCCACACTCGTCCCAACCTGGTTCTCGTACGTATTCACCTACACCGGAGGGAACCACGCAAAACAGGGCTTCTTCAACGCCATTGTGCTCATCATGGAGACTGGGTTCGCCATAACTGCCTTTATGGCCATCTTCCTGAATCTGATCTTATCGGAGGAAATCGAGGATGAAGCCGCAAGTATCACGGCCAACGAAGCGGATACGGCAGATGACCGGGAGGAGTGGCGGCAGATTCGGCACGGCAAAGTAGAAGAAGATGGGTTGAATGGGGAACCAGGTGAGAAGAGTGGGAATGAAAAAATTGTATAGATGACTTTATGGGGCCTCCACGAATGAGACGAAGTTCAAGGTTCATTGAATCTGAATGCAATAATGCAGGAATGCTGCACACGACTACACGTTCAGATTCTCCACGTCCGAGTCCTACTACGTAGCAGTGTTGCTTCTTACGATGTGGTGTAGTACCACCAAAGGGGGGACTCGCATACTTTAGGTTCCAAGATTTTGGATTATCACAACGTCAATTCCTTCGCCTCGTCTAGTCTTGCATTTAATTAATTGTCGATCTGTTTGCATTTCACTTACGGATGTAGACCAATCCTTTCGGGCCTTCGTTACTAAGTTGAGTAGCGATGCCCAGCGGTTGACTGTTCGTCTGGGTCCCGTCAAGCGTGACTGTCGAAGCAAGCGAAGAGAGAACTGCAGGGGCCACGTCAGCAGGGTCTTGAACAAACGGTCCAACCTGATGCATGCAGCATGGCTCAGGGACGAATGGATGGGGACCGGTCGGAAATCCCGCACGCCATGGGGTGTCAACCGTTGAGGTGCCCTGTCAATTATTCGATCACTGATAAGAGTTGATGACTAGGGAATCGAGGGCATTGGACCCATTACACCGTTGAGGGAGGATCTCCCATATGTTCAAAGTGAAACGAGCGTCATGTCGTAGGACAACTGGGGATAGAGAAACGCAACGCTTTTGCTCAACAAGACTAAGGGGAGATTTAGATAGCAGAACATGGCATGGTCAGTCCTGCAGACAGATGAAGCTTAAGGGTGCTTGAAGCAACTGAATGCAAAGGAGAATCACATGTGTCTCAGGATTCTCATCCAATCTGGAGCTTGGCTTGCGGTGCCTTCTCCCGAAACTCACGAGCCAAGTCCACAGTGCTGATGCCGAGGTTAATTCAGGCGGCAGTAGAATTGTTCCGAAGCTCCAGAACGTTGGGACAGAGCAGTTGATGTGGATCGAGATCGCTTGTTCATCGCTTGTTCCTTCCGGGTGTTCCTTCCGGGTGGGGGGGCTGAATTAGTCAGCCCCCCACCACTATTTAGTTCTGCAGAGCTCTGGTCTTAGATCACTACTCCTGTGCTACCTACTGAATCCCATTTTAAATCCAAACTGTTGATGCATCGTACCGAGAGTGCCGAGCCCTAAGGTACCGGCTGATCTCCCAACTGCTCCTAGGGCTGCAGTGGGACGCTCGTGGCACTCGTCATCATAACCTCACCTAAACCAACAGAACACAGCTGCCACCCGAAATCCCCTGGATTTGTTAAACACGTTGATATGATGATAGTGCTATGATGGATGAAGCTTAAGTGATAGTAGTTAGTGACTCTGTACTGAAGCTTCAGTCATAAAGTGCATTGAAGTGATGTCGAAAACACTTACCGACAATTTCAATGTTGATCGTTGGAATATGATGACGCAGGGGCGCCCCCCCCGTACCTGTAAAAGCGATGATCCAATCACAAGCCGCCAAGCTTGTTGACCGCCCGGCAGTAAACATTTTTGTTGGGCTGCCCCAACGTTTCACTGGTCTTTAAGCAGGCTCAACACAGAAATCTAGAAATCTGGGGAGACGTCGCTATGATAACCCTGCGATGAGCCTCAACTATGCCGCTGGTTTGCATCGAACCGAGGAAGTCGCTTTTGAGCCTTTGACACAAAGCTTGAGGACTTTGATCATTGCTGACTTCCCCAATCCTGGTGGCCAAACACTATTAAACCCTAGTCTGCACAACACTCTCAAATTCCGCTGGGAACACTCCCCCACATTGACTCCCACTACTACGCTAGCATACTAATTTCCACGTCTTTAATATTTGCAACCCTCACCCATCTTCCTCCATCTTCTTTACAACCTTCCCCCACATCACACTGACAGTGACTCCACACCATGCCGTCAAACCAACCAGCTGCCGGCCATTTGGCTGTCCAGCCACAATTCCTCTCATCACAACCCTCGTCTCAAGCCAGAACATCAGAGCCAAATCGAAGCAGATCTTACGATCCGAAGAAAGCTCACATCGCCGATTCTCCTGTGACGAGAGCGAATTGGCACAAGCACGTCCATTGGTTGAATGTCACTCTCATCGTGGGCGTTCCAATCTATGGTTGCATTCAGGCTTTCTGGACACCGCTTCGATGGCAGACCGCTTTATTTGCGGTGGTCTATTACTTCATGACCGGCCTAGGTATTACAGCGGGTAAGTCAAGAAGCTGCAGACGCTGATCTTCCGCCTTTCCTAACTCCTCTCCAGGCTATCATAGATTATGGGCACACACGTCTTACTCCGCCACTCTACCACTTCGGATCTTCCTCGCCGCTGTTGGAGGTGGAGCCGTCGAGGGTTCGGTCAGATGGTGGGCGAGAGACCACCGTGCTCATCACCGCTACACCGACACCGACAAGGATCCATACTCCGTCCGTAAAGGTCTCCTCTACTCCCACTTTGGGTGGATGTTGATGAAGCAAAATCCCAAGCGTATTGGCCGTACCGATATTTCCGATCTCAATGAGGACCCTGTCGTCGTTTGGCAACACCGCAACTACCTCAAAGTCATCATAGTCATGGGCCTTCTTTTCCCCTTGCTTTCTTGCGGCTTTGGTTGGGGCGACTGGTTCGGCGGTTTCCTCTACGCCGGAATCCTCCGCATCTTCTTCGTCCAGCAAGCCACTTTCTGCGTCAACTCGCTCGCTCACTGGCTCGGCGACCAGCCTTTCGATGACCGCAACTCTCCCCGTGACCACGTCATTACCGCCCTCGTCACGCTCGGAGAAGGCTACCACAACTTCCATCATGAGTTCCCCTCCGATTACCGCAACGCCATCGAGTGGCATCAATATGACCCGACAAAATGGTCAATCTGGATGTGGAAGCAACTTGGTCTCGCGTATGATCTCAAACAATTCAAACAAAACGAGATCGAAAAGGGCCGTGTCCAGCAAATGCAGAAGAAACTCGACCAGAAGCGCTCCAAACTCGACTGGGGTGTCCCTCTCGATGCGCTCCCAGTTATGGAATGGGACGACTTTGTCGACCAAGCCAAGAACGGCCGCGGTCTGATTGCCGTCGCCGGGGTTGTTCACGACGTCACCGAATTCATCAAGCATCACCCGGGAGGCAAAGCCATGATTAGCTCCGGCATTGGCAAGGATGCTACCGCCATGTTCAATGGTGGTGTTTACATGCACTCCAACGCCGCGCACAACTTGCTCTCTACCATGAGAGTCGGCGTTATCCGCGGAGGATGCGAGGTTGAGATCTGGAAGCGCGCTCAGAGGGAGAACAAGGATGTGCAGTATGTGAAGGACGATCAGGGACAAAGGATCATCCGTGCTGGTAACCAGGTCACGAAGATTGAGGAGCCGTCGGCCACCGCTGGCGCCGCCTAGATCGATCTTCTTGCCAACCACGATGCTTACGGCTGTTGCCTTTTCTTTTTCGACACTCGCTTCCACCATCTTTGCAAGGCGTTTAGGGGTACACTGATCAGTTTGCGAACGGATCGTGGGGATCCGAATTCGATAGACCGGGGCCTTTTGTACATAGAATGTCTTTGGTGCTCGCTATGGGCAACCTCACATAGACTTTAATCCATTACATTTACAACCATCTCTGCCCCGAAACCCGTTAGTGATCATAAGAAGATCTCTGTTGTCAACAACAACAACACCACCACTATCAATTATTTAATGGTACATGTTTTCTATGATATACAGTATATACGTCTCTCTCTCCTTTTTGGCAAATCCCCCAATCTTTTGGGAAATTAGGAAAAAAGCACAGATTTGATTTGCGGTGTGTGCGCAAATTACATACTGTAGAAACCCACCAGTAGGTAAGGTAAGGTAGGTAGGGGAGTTCACGCCCGTAGGTTTTGGAGGGGGTGGATGTGGATGGTGGAGAGGTTGGGGGAGTTGTGAGTGGGCTTTTCATTTGGCGGTTTGAGGGGTTTGGCAGGGGAGGGTGGGGATTTGGTAGGGGAGGGTGGGGGTATACAGTAAGTTGTTGGGCTAGGTTTCTGGGTTGTAGGAATGTTGAGTTGGGAATGTGGGTGGCGTTTTGTTTTATGGTTTTATTGTTAAGGGGGATGGCTTGGGGTAGGGTGGGGGTCTTGTGCGGAGAGAGAGGTTTACATATAGTAGGTAGGTAGGTAGGTCTTGGTGGAATGGATATGGGGTTTGATGTGGTTGTTCGGTGGCAGTCTGGGCGTTTTTTTGGAGGAGGGTTGGGTTGCGGATTTGATGGAGATATTTTTGAGTAGCTGGGGCTTTGACCACTGGTTTGGCCCAGTCCAGTCTACGATGGTAGATTACTGTACATGATATCTCTTGGTTGGGAATGCTGCGGTAAAAATCCAAAAAATTCGTATTTGGAGGATTGTGTGCTTGGTACAAATCAGTTTTGTAAAATCAGCTTTGAGGCATGTTACTATAGCTGGTACAATATCTGGTTTTATCGCTACGGGATGATTGCAGCTTAGACTGAGCTTTAACAGAAAAGACGGGCTCGAACAATGGACCAAGACTCTGCATGCAACAGGCGCAATTTAAACGAAGACTTCTTGAATGAGCTATGCCTCAGCATCATCAGCTTCCTTCTGGCTTCTCCTACCACCTGAACCAACTAGCAACCTCGTCCACGGCGGCGTCGGCAAGCCGGCCAATATCATTGACTGTCTGCACCGCAGTCTTGGCACTCGCCGCAATCTCATCAACCAGTGCATCCTTGAGAATGCTTCCAATCCCAGGCGCCGAAGCAATTTGCGGAATTGTCAATCTCGCATCCTCGATAGCCTTGGAGAAATCAATTCCCGCCTGAGCGATCAGCTTGTCGAGCGGGTTGGTCATCCCTGGGGAAATGCCTGGAATGTTCAGCGGCCCGCCCGCGCCAATTCCTAAGCCATTCTTGATGATATCCGTGATTACAGCCACAACAGCGTCTCCGCCAGTTTTGTTAGGCTCGGCTGCTAGGTTGGGTGCAGAACCTTCGAATTTAGCCGGGCCTTTGGCCTGGCTGGCCCAGAAGCTCGGGTCAACGATAATTTGGTTCTCTTGGTTCTGAACTCCCTCTTTGCTGAGTTGGCGGCGGAGCTTAGCTTTCTCTTTGTCGGGCTTGGCGTCCCACCAAACCTTGACAATAGCGAGCATCTGCATCTGGACACGGCAAAAAGGGTCTGCGTTAAAGGGATGATGAAGAGCCTTGAGGATCTCGTTAATGATAGCGTCAGCATCTACGTTGTCGTTGTCCCAAGCTTGCACCACCGACTGGGTGGTTAGATTGGTTATCGCTGTGGCGACCAAGCCTGATTCATCTCATGTAAGCAGTGGATAGTAAACAGACAGAAAGGAGATTCGTACCGGCTGGATTATTCAAGACATTCGTAAAATGGTCTTTGGCGAGCTGCGAATGGCTAGGATTGGTGTCATCGCCTGCAGCGAAGATGTTACCGGCATTCGCATCTTGTTTGGAGACCTCATTCGTAACCGATTGGAGTTCTTGCCGGATATTCTCGATTATAGGCTTCACGTACGCAGATAGGAGCGAGTAAACGAACATGTCGACTGCTTGAGAGATCTTGGCAATAGTCGGTTGAATGAATGGGACGTTAATGTTCTCGCTCACAGTCTTGGCAATGCTGTCTCTGAACTCAAAAATCGGCTCGATCGCTTGCCAAAGCGTGTTCGGTGCCTTGTTCAATGCATCCCAGTTTGCCGCAGGTTTAGACGGTTCGTTCGCGCTGCCCATCAAGTTCCTTGCCGTCTCTGCAAGGTCGCCACTGAAGATCTGCAATGCTGAGCCGGCACTGAGGGCAACTTGCAATAACCAAAGAGCGTTCTCCGTGATTGCAGGATTAATGCTCAGTCTCTGTTCGCACCATCAGCAACTGATATCAAAAATCTGATATTTGGCGAGTGAAGGATGACTTACCTCATCGAGCTCGTTGAGGTTTCTTGCAGCCGTTTTGTCGTCAATCTCGCCGAGAATACTCTGCAGACTAATCCATTTAATGACGGTCTTCCTATTATCAATCCACCCGCGACTTACAGATCAAGTGGACCAAAAGTGCCAGTCACGATGGGTGCAACTGCAGACTCGGTCTTCGTCGAGTATCTCGCGGCGTCTCCAACATAGGCAAATATGCCTTTCTCGCCACACTTTTGCAGTGCCAGCTCAACATAGTTGGAATGAGCCGCGAAATCTGTTGCTCGAGGGTTACTTGGTCAATGTTCCGACGAGACTACACAAGTCTCCTATGGATAAACCACGGACCTTCAAGAGTATGCAATGCAGCACCCAGATGGATGAAACAATTGTTGCGCGTGTCCGCATCCCCATTTTGTCTCGCAGCTCGGCCAAGCCTAATGCATTCCCGTAACTGATTACGAATATAAACCGAAGAGGTATCGAATCCTTTTCCTTCGCTGGCGATGTAGTTCTTCATGCACGTTTCCGGGTCAATCGCCAGCTCTGTCGTAAGATTAGAAGCTAGCGATCGGAAAACTCATAATGGAACATTCCCAAACTTACCTATGTCTTTGACTGGGCCCCTCAGATTTCGTTGGACGCTTTGCGCGTCTGAAGAATAGCCCTGCGTCACGAGGAACGTCAGACTCTGCAAGACCAACAGTGGTCGCTACTACCTTGGGGTTATCTACGTCTCGATTAGTGTTTGCTCATCAACTCTATTCATTCGATATTCATTACGCACCAATATGTTCTTCAGGGCGATAAACACCGAGTCTCTCAGCAGTGACGTCAAACTCCCCAGTGGCGTATCCATGTTCCATGAACCCGAGAATAGAGACCTATGAGATATCAGCCGACGTTACATTGAGCCTGCACCGCTGATACTCACGAGGGAGCGCAGGATATCCTCGGGGATTTTCGTGATGCTACCGACATCTAATAGCTGGCTGTAGTCGCGAAGCCAATTTCCAAAATAGATGACTTTGACGTCCATCTTCTTGAATGCTCTGTTGGTGATAAAGCTCATTGGTAGCGTGATAAGGAGGTCGGCGATGTCCCCATGGCGCCACAGATGACCGTCAAGAGCGGAGGTATCCGGGATATTGCCAGCACCGAAGGCATGAGCAGGAGCAACAAAGCAGAGGACCGCTGTGATCAGCAGAAGCGGACCCAGACCAACAGGAAGGAGACTGGTTCCAGACATGGTGGAAGGACGATAGAGAGATTCAGACTTAAAAGACCTTGCAGTTGGGATAGTGTACTGGAAGTCTCTTTTTGATCCTTTGTGAGAAGGATTTCCACAGACTCTTATAGATCCTGGGTACACCAACGGTTTCGTACCACATGTAGCGTAAATCGGTAAAGGGAGTGTCTGCATCATCACCACCAATTGCCATTGGCCAACATCTCTCTGGCTTGGGAAATGGCTGGCTATCTCCTATCAACTACGTCGGGTAGTCTCATGCCGCTCCAAGCCTCGACGAGTATTATCCATGATCAGGGTGGAGGCGTGCAGAAGCAATGACAGGAGGACGGACTTAGTGGACCCCATTGCCGTAAGTATTGCATTCAAGTAGAGTGCGTTACTAGCTAAGGCTCCTCCAGGAAACACTCGAGTTGGCCAGTGAAGACTGAGGGGCATCCAGCATGCTTGGAAGGAGGGACATTATCTCTAGATATTTTCGTGCCATCGAATCGTTCATCGATTACAAATCTTGATGAAGATCCATGTGTGGAGGTATATCGACAATGTAACACATTGATCTTGTCAACTATAGATTCGCGTCTGTAAGATGATTTGAAGGTCTGGGCAATGGTCTGATCACCTGCCAATGAGCACATAAAATGGATTCCGTCCTCGGAAGTTTGGAGCAGGAAGATTCTCGACATCCTATTCTCTTTCTTGTATAGTTTGCGCTGGTAGTAGCGTGGCTAGCACTAGCTGGTGGGAATCCTGACTTCCGTTTCCATTTGAGCCGAATGATATGGAGAAGATTAGGTATCGAAACGATTAGTAAAGGTCATAGTCTGATGGCGATGTCCGTCTCCTGCATTGGTCTCGAGGTCGAACCTTTTTAACATCCGCACCTGCATTGGTCTGGTTTTGGTGCCGACCTTCAGCCACGCCACAACGTTCAACTGACAACCATCTTTAATTCTGCATCCTTGTACATCTTTCAGCCTCCATTTCCTGCGGCGACATGGCCGTTCGAAGGAGCGAGACAAGCAGTACAACAGAGTCTCAAGCTCGATAACGGAAAGAGATAAAGAAATTAGTGGGAAATCCGAGGAAAAGAGATCTGGCGGTGAGGAATGGACATATGCAGAAAGCTCTGACTTGAGCCGATTTGATCCTTTGGGCTTGCGGGCCCCTCGGGCAATGGGAGTCAATTCAGCTCGGAACTAGCAATGCAGAGACGCCACGCAGACTCGCTGGAGCTGTGCACTATTCAAGCTTCGTTTACATGGTTTTAGGAAGCCCCGACATACTCCACAACACCTTCTGATCGTCGTCTTGAAGCAAACCCCGTGCGGAACGTAAAACCTTGATCTTCACTAGCAACTCTAGATAGTTCGAACAAGAAATTGTCGGCTGTGCTGTTCCTTGATGTTGTGCCTGGAAGGTATTCGGAGGGATTGCTTATGTGACGTGCGGAGCTCTTGAGTGGAACTTTAGGGCTACGTTGAGGAAGAGTAGGAGTGACAGTTGGTTTTTTCTTCATTAAGGGAAGACCGATTTGTCCAAATGGATACTTCGCTTCTTCAACTTCAAAAAGCGGTTCTAACTCAAATTAAATAACACATCTAGAGCTATGATATACTGGTGAACCTGAAAAACTGTAAGTCAAAGGACGAGAGCAATCGGCATTGAGATTGCACTTTTGTTTGACAGCCGGGCCTTCTATTTCGCCGATCCAGAGCTTCAACAATATATATCTACCCTAATGCTATTTCGATTGACATATTGCGCTCGACACCATAATCCTCGGGACCTCTGCGTTCCTCCAAACATGCTTCGCTGCTGTTAATAAGCTATAATTTCATAATTTGTCCATCATGGACCTACCATCCGCGGACCCTCTCATAAGTCTCCGACGCTCAATCGCATCAAATCAACCCCCAATCCCCACGAAATCTTCAGATCCAACCCCAGGTTCAGACGCTGTCGAAAACCTTGCAGTTGCTACGCATCTCCAGTTCTCCGACCCAGAACACCAGGCATTTTCCCTCGACACGCCAACTCGATTCATATCCTCGGACAAACCCGTGGATCTTCGAAGTATCTACTTTGCGTGGCAGAAGAAAGATGTCGCTATCCCAGACTACATCACCTCGACGGAACAGCTCAATGAAGAACTATCAGGAACAGATGGAACGGGGAGCAAGGTGCAACATCTCGTCTTTGTCGAGCGACTGAACCTTATCACCTGGCTCGAGGGCGCATCCGAGGAAAGTGAATATATCAAGCCATTGCCGTCAGACACCGCGGCCCACTCGGCCCAAGTAGCCTCTGGAGCAGCAGGGGGCGTCTCAACCATCCCTAGCAGCGCCGCCGGCGCCCGCCCTGGCAAACAAATCGACCCCCGCCTGCAAGAAATTTACAACGGCGAACGCCGCATGGGCGACCGTAACAGTATCCTCCGCGGCATCAAGCCCACCGACTTCTCCCACATCCGCAAAACTGCCGAAACCTTCCTCTCCCGTTCCCGCCCCACTCGTCCTGGCGTGCCCTCCTCCGCCACATCCATAGCACCCTCCGTCACGCCCTCAAACTCCACCCTCACCAGCAACCCCAAAAAACCCACCCGCCGCCCGGACCCCATCATTCTCCTCTCCCCCAGCGCCTCCTCCCTCCTACGCATGTCGAACATCAAATCCTTCCTCGAATCCGGCGCCTACATCCCCCCTGACAGCTCCCTCTCGGGCTCCTCCGGCTCCACCGCCACAATCCTCCACATCCAACGCCTCCTCCCCACCATCGACCCCACGCGCCCCCTGCGCTTTATCCTCGTCGACACCCCCGAGCAATTCAAGCCGGATTACTGGTCCCGCGTCGTCGCCGTCTTCACCACGGGCCAGACCTGGCAGTTCAAATCTTACAAGTGGCAGGCGCCGCCCGAGCTGTTCAAGAACGTGCTGGGTATCTATGTTGGGTGGAGGGGGGAGGAGGCGCCGGCGAGTGTAAAGGGGTGGGGTAGGGGGGTTGTGGCGGTGCAGGTGGAGAAGTGGAATGAGAAGGAGGGGGTTAGGGGGAGATGGAGGGACAGGGAGGTTGTGGAGGGGGTTTGGGGGAGGGTGGAGGAGAGTATGCGGGCGAGGGGGTGGGGGAAGGAAGGAGGGCCGATGGTGAGATGAAGCTGGTTTTGATTGGAAAAATGGAAAAGGGGCTGGTTTTATGTTTTTGGTTTGATGTGTTCGATTAGCGTGGCGTTCATGAGCGTGTAAGCTAGATGGCACAGAAATTGAAGTAACCAGTCCATGGGTCCCTCAGCACGAAGACCGTCCGGACGAGGCTCTCTTGTCAAATCGCTATCCTACAATCCTCATACTTCTCGCCCGCATTGCTCAATATCAAACGCAGTAAAGGATATTTGGGTATCTCCGAACGCAGTGTAATCAACAAGAAGCCCCTCCCCACAGTGAAAAATAATACTACTCTTCAGTCTTCGCCTCACCGGCCACTTTTCCCTCTGTATCAGCCTCAACCATCTTCCCCTTCTCGGCAGCCTGAACCTTGTCAGGGGCCGAATTCGGAAGCTCTTGATCTGCTTCCCTGGAATTGGGTTCCTCCATCGTTTCCTCCGCCGTTGACGTATCTTTTGACTTCTCTTCCTCATCAGCCGCTTCGGAAGTCTCTGCTTCGATTTCAGGCGCATGGAGAGGTTTGGCCGGAGGAACTTGAAGCTGTGCTTCTGCTCGATTTGTTTCTGGCGGGGCTTGTAAGATGGAGCTCGAGGTTACCTCGGCGGACGGATCTTTAGTCTTCGCCGGTGAGTGATGGTGATTATCCTCTTCGTCGCCCTCGGCGATCGTCGGGACTAAGGACCCTGTGGATAGTGTGTGCTTATGTCTTCTGGTGGTGGCGCCTGTAGAGATTGTCGTGGTTGTGTCTTCGTTGCCTTGTTTTGGTTCTTCCTCTTCAGCTTGCTTTTTGAGAATTGCCATCACACTTTCTGGCGCCTCCTCCTTACTCGCGGCGATACCTTCTGCTTCTGGCGATATTGTGTAATTGTCTTCTTGGATTAAATTGTACACATCGCACACTTTCTTGAATAGAATATACAGCCCCTCGCTCCCTTCAACCTGCCAGAACACCTGCCGGTGCTGAAACCAGGCGTGCGCGAAGATGCGGTAGACCCTTCTAAAAATATTGGTCAACTGCCTAACACTCTGCTGCGCTCCCCCGGCTGACTCCGTCCCCAGCGTCAACCGACTTGGGAAATGCTTCTGACTCGTCAAAACATTCGCCGCCCAATCGAGCGTATGGCAACAGTAATCAATCGCACAACACGCTTTCGGCGGATCATGCACTGCACATAGATACTGCCACTCGCTTGCGCGCATCTCGGGGCAAGTTTTCGAGGAGCAAGGGGGTTCTTCGGCGAAAAAGGCCACAATGAGGTTATTGGCCTTTTGGACGAGAAATCGGCAGAGTTCGTAGAGCCAGAGAGAGCGGTCGACGTTGTCTGGTGGGTTGGCGAGAATGAAGGCTGTGTCATGGTTGATTGGGATAGTGGTATTGGAGGAGGGAGATTTGGTGTGGTGATGGTAGAGGGCTTTGAGGTGTTCTTGAAGTTGGAAAGGTGAGTCCAGCTGGGCAGGAGCAGGTGAGTTCAAATTGTGAAGAGTAGGGAGTTTGGGGGTTTCACCTCGGCTAACGGGACTAATGGGGGACCGGATGCCATATCGGCAGCTTTTGTCCCAGGGCGTATTCTTCGCATCGCTCCGTTGTCAAATTTCGTGGTATCGCTATTTTCGGGAACAGCAGCACTTTGCTCAGGGTTGAAGCTGGGTGATTTGGGACCGATCTGGACTTCTGGGAAGGGGGGAGGACTTGGAAGACGCGGTGATCTCGAGGGAGACACACCGCCCATAGGTGCGTCCATTGTGATAAATGGGAAGTTGAATCGATATCTCTTGGATCTGAAATACTGTGGTGTCAACACCCTCGTTTCGTATTCGAGAGGAATGGAGTAGTGATAACTGTAACCGGGCTGTCGAGGGTTAAGGCGGGAATCATTCAGAGAAGCAGACTTTGTTGGTTGAGCCTCAACATTCGGCCAATCGGCGCCGCGGTCCGACCCGCTGTCGTTTCGAGCACCAATCAAAGCTGGAGAATCGAACAACAGCTTTATCGAGTCGATCCTATCCAACTGTCTCTTGATTGTTACTTCCATAGATGCTGGGTCCCTGAAACGAGGAAGTCCCACCGCTGGCCTGATCGCTGTTAATTCTTTCCTTCTTGCCTTCTTCATCTTTCGTTTGAAAGAATGGATATTAACGAGGAAGATGCGCCAGCTTTGGTTGACGTAAATGAAGTAAAGAAAATCGTTGGGAACAAAAAAGCCTCAGGTATAGCGTCACAGCTACGTGAATTGAGCCTGGCGAAGGTTCCTCTAACCATAGTTACCGGTGAGCTGAACAAACCAAGTCGCAAACTGCACTCGGATCTGTCATTGATATCAAATATCCAGGCTACCTTGGCGCAGGGAAGACTACACTGGTCAACTACATCCTTAAAGAGCAACATGGCAAGAAAATTGCAGTCATACTAAACGGCTTGTACCCACCATGATACTTATTGTACCCATTACTTATATGCTAATAGCTCTCTAAGAGTTTGGCGATTGTAAGTTGTATATCAAGCCAAAAGCATTCACTAAGGCTTTACTAATAGAATCTTCGAGCAGCTGCTGACATTGAGAAAGCCCTTACCGTTTCCCAAGACGGCAAAGCAGTTGAAGAATGGCTCGAACTTGCCAACGGCTGTATATGCTGTTCAATCAAGTACCGTGCACTATTCTTATGCTATCTCCCCAAAACTCATGCCCTTCAGAGACTCCGGCGTCAATGCAATCGAATCTCTTATGGAACGCCGCGGCACCTTTGACTACATTATCCTCGAAACCAGCGGTCTCGCCGATCCGGGCAATATAGCTCCGATGTTCTGGGTCGATGATGGCCTGGGGAGCTCTATCTATCTAGATGGCATAGTCACTCTTGTTGATGCGAGGAACATCCTTTTAAGTCTTGACGAAACCCCCGCTGCGAATAGCGAAGAGGATCACGAAGGACCCCACACAACGACCGCACACTTGCAGATCTCCCACGCGGACGTAATAATTATCAACAAAAGCGATGCTGTGAAGTCTAGCCATTTGGATGATGTAAAGGAAAGGGTACAAGCGATTAATGGGATGGCGAAGGTGCATATTACACAGTATGCACAAGTGCCAAAGCTTGAAGATTTCTTGCTTGATCTACATGCTTATGATGGGCTTGGCTCTCTGGATATCGTCAGTAAAGGAATACATAGTCATCTCGACCCTGTAAAGCTTCCCCGATCTCCTCTCGCGACTGAATCGTTGGCTGACGCAGAAGAAAGACAATCTCAACACTCGCACTATCCATCCCCGTTCTTTCCGCTTCCCAACTCACATCCCTGGAATCATGGCTCAGGTCCTTACTCTGGGAATCCGTCCTTCAATCTCACTCGTCCCTACGGTCTCAGTCGAACACAGTAGATGATCTGTCTATCCATAGAACAAAAGGTCGGGTCTTGACCACGCTCGGTACCACGAAAATGATTCAAGGCGTCCGCGAGGTTTTCGAAGTCGTGGATGTTGAAACCTACCCTCAACCGCCAGGAAGGCAAGATGAGAGCGCGATTAAGCAGGAGGGGAAGCTCGTGCTTATAGGCCGAGGATTGTCTGAGATACCGGTGGAAGAGAGTCTGCGGTCTGTTCTTGGAATATAGTCCAGCTTCCACACATATCTCGTTTGAAGATCTCGTTTCTGTATAAATAGCAAAGAATCCAGTCCTGTGCCAACACCCTTGCTTTTCTCTCTGTTAGTCAACTACTGATCAGTTCTTCGAAGCTTATCAGCATGGAAGATATATGCTCGCATACTCTAAGCTAGCATACTCCTATCTGTTTTATACCCTCTATCTCCAATGAAAGGTAGCGGAATGAATTATTCCGGACAAGTTCAAGCAATCATTTTTTGCGAAAATGCGTTGCTTGCTGCCTATGCAATTTCTATCAGCTCCGAATCGCTGAATTTGGTATTATTCACGTCCTCGTAGTAAGTCTCTCAACTTTCAATATTTTAGTAGGCTCTGGACTTCATTCGTCTTTCGAAGCAATCTCAATCGAAAACTTTCGATAGGCCACCCTTTCCTTCCCTGCAGAAGGAGGACGGGACGTTTATGAAGTGAACCAGAATTGACAGGCGTTAGGCAACTTTGGCTTGACAAATGCACCTGGATCTCAACAAAGCCAATCAGGCCGCTCTGCATTCTCCGACTGGCTCAGGTAAGTTCCAACTGATCATTCTATTCTCCTTATTCATACGAACCAGGAAAGGAAACTCTGGGGTTTATTACTTTATTATTCTATTTCTCTTCATCACCATCTTTCTCTACTAAAATCCACATGGTGGCAAATGAAGAGGATAGATTTCTAACCCCAGCTCATGAGGCTCAGTCAGGGCTTGCCCAGAGCTGTCGCTTTTCGCGGCCGAGCCGGGGGATGACGGGATGGCTTCCGAGGCTGATGGAAATGACGAAGGCCTTTGCAACACCAAAAAAACCGCAACCTCGATATTCAGATGTCCGCTTTTAGGTGCATTGCAGTCATGTCAGCATGATCTCGCGAAGCTCCGCTTTTCCAGAATCAACCAATTCACCATGCATGAAGCCATGCACATACGATTCGCCCACAAGCTGGAAGCTTTCACTCCCAGGAACCGGTCGTAGGACAAAAGGAATTATGGTGTCATGTAAAATCCAGACCGAATCGCGGACGCGAGCCGATTGCGGGCAAAGCCCCAGGAGGTTGTTTGCGGTCCTGAATAGCCTTCTCCCCCCATTGACACAGAGGAAGGCAGACGAGAACCGCGTTTGAAGAGCATCATGTACGCTCAACTCCTCGGAGCTGGTACCATCCGCCAGATGGGACGCCAGTGCTTGCACGTCCTCAAGCGATGACATTTTAAAGCCAGGGTAAAGTTCAAGATAACTTCGGTATCGGGACCATGCTTTTCCATGATTGCCTAGGATGGATGTGTGGTTTTCTCGCATTCTCTGAAGGAGGACTGCTACAACATAATAGACAAGCCATTGACAGAAACTTTCTCCATAATCCGGCGGCGCCGGAACTGTGCCAGCGATCTAATTAGCGATCATTGTCCGCTAGAGAGCTTCAAAACTGTTCTGGCCATTGCTGTACTCGGCATTGGCGTTTTGATCGATCTTAATGCAGTCAATCAGCATAGCCAACGGAGTTCGGAGACCCAACGGCAGACTCGTTTCCGCAATAGTGTCATAAAACAGGGTGGCAGCTAGGTGTAGAGTGTTTCCAACAGTTCGTCGTGGTTGGGGACCAGTACGAGCACAACGGGAAGCACAGTAGCTGGGCGCAAGACACATCGTACTAAAAGTTTCATAGATCGGCTCACCGAAGTCAGGCACCCAAGAAGGCAAGTTGAGTCTTCGTTGCCCCTTCGTTCCTTCCGTAAAGGAAAGTATAGGAACCAAAGGCAGATGTTCAGGTAAGCAGGCTGTAGCCGTTGTGTACATCTATGAGATGGGAATTTCATAGCCCGGGAGAGGTAGGTCAACTCGTGCTGATGTATCAAAGCTCCTTGTCAAGCCAAGAACTGAGTATACCTTGTCTCGCGGATCTGCTGCCTGGCAATTCCGCTCTACCTTCAAATTGTGCTGAAGAAACGCATGCTTTCTACTCTCTGCACAAGTTTTGATGGAGAGGTGTTTCTCTCGCGCTTCGCTAGTACGTGAACAAGCTGCAAACGTTGTGATATGCCTAAGCTAAGGTCCAGAGAGAAGGCCAATTTCACTTCTCACAAATGAACCTGCAGTCAAAGAAAACATCCAATTATTCTGCACGGTGAAAGTCACAGGACGAATCAAGTGCGCCCAGTATATGTGACTGTTGCCACACAGTATAATAAGTGCTTTCGCCAAGGCAACCTCCTGAACGATCCATGCCCTTTGGAACCACGTCCGATTATAGAATCTCGCATAGCTGAACCACGAATTACGATCAATAAACTCTATTCCAAGCTTGCCGTAGAAGCTAGGGTTGTTGAAAGTGAACTTGTAGACTTCATTGAGACGACGTTGTCTTCGATAAATCGCAATATTGGCGGCCCCACTCGATCTAGAAGCTTAGAAGTATTCCTCGAGTCGTCGTCTGCTGTTCCAAGTAATGTAAATGGCGTCGACCCATGATTCTGCTCCTGGATACCTTCCCTGTAGATGGTATAGTGCATCATATAGACACTCGCCTAAATGCAATTTTTTGCCGTCATAAATGATGATTTTCTTCGGTGCCTCTACAGTGTTCACCGAAGGATGTGTAGTCAATACCCGAGGCAACGAGTTTGCCCCATTTATAAGAGAGCGCTGATAAATGGGGTTGGCACCTATATTGCTGATCTCAAGAGTCACTTGAAGAACGTTGCAAAACATACACCTATGACATCGCCGCAAACGAAGTAGCCTTATCGAACATGGCGTTGGCTGATCGTGATACTCATAATCCAGATATCCTGATACTTGCATAATCATGATTCGCACGTGCTATTTGGTCTACTGATGTGATATTTGACCATAATCAACAATATGTAACAAAATCACAATCTGATAGTATTGAGGCTGAAATGGAATAATAGAACTTCAAGATATTGAGTATAAGCCCACCTAAAACAAATAATGATTGCGTGAGAACAATATGGAGTCGCTGATGCCGGTCAAATTGTGGTCAAGGTTTTGGAGGCTTCTCGCCATCGTTCGCCTCTGCCTCCCCGTCATCCGTTTTGTTGTCTTCTTGGCTACCTTGGCAAGCCTTCAATCCTTCATAAATTTCCCTCATCTCGCCCCTCATGCTCTGTGCCCGCTTTCGTATTTGAGCATCTCGGTATCAATGCAAAGCTTCCTCCACGTCCGCCTTTTCTACCACCACGCGATTCGCGGTTGATAGGCCTTGTTAACGCCGCTTGTAGAGTTATGCACGGGGTTTCCGCGCACGCTAACTATGACTGTTTATCTTAGTGACCTTTTTAGCACGCTAAGCCCGATACTATCTGTAACTAACCTTTATAGGTTAGAGTGCGCGGAAACCCCGTGCATACGAGTACGAACAATGTTATAAGGCGCTTAAATTCCGTCGCCTATCCATATTTCCTAGGATTAGACTCCGCAAGGATTATTATCTGCGCACCCGAACTGTCCAAAACTACACAGTAACCCCCGCAAACCCACAATCAGCATGCTTTCACCACTCCTCCTTTTTTCCCTCCTTTCTCTCTTCACCCTCTCCGTCGCTCTCCCCCCTCCCTCCCTCCCCCAACTTTCCCTCGGCCTGCCTCCCACCAACTCAACCCCTCCTCCCCCAATTACAAAGCCATACCCAACAACCTGCTACATCCCCTCCCCCCTCACCCACTTCATCACGAAACGCGACTGTCACCTCGCCCTGAACAACCTCCTTGCTGTTCCCGACTTGACTGACCCCATGCTATGGTCAGCGCGGCTCTCGCATCGCGCCGTCCAGGCCCGCTGGCAGGGCGGCGACTGCATCATCGAGATTGTTGCGAGAATGCCGATGGCGCAAGATATCTTCTCGCTGCTTGATGTCAGCGTGGGCGCGTTTCAGATTGTAGATGCGTGTGTGGAGGCCAGGGGGTGGGTGGGGGGAAGGCAGGGTGTCGGTAAGAAGAGGGTTTTTCAGGTGGTGGTGATGCACAAAGATGGGCTGAGGTCCTACTCGCCAACGCTCGGGGTACAGGGGGGTGAGGGAAGTGTGTGAGAATTAGAGGCAGGCTTCTTTTCTCCAAAACTGCAGGTCAAGAAGCTCGAAGATGCCAAGCTTGTGATAGTTCGAGATGGAGCTGGGTCTTTGGACTGCCGAATTTTTGGCAGATTCTTGGGGGGAGTGAGAGGTCAATGATGTTGCTGAAAGCATGGACAGGAGCGCGGTTGAAGGCAAGTAATCACTTGAGATTACTTATCAGGGAGAGAACCATAAGTATAGGGCAGGCAATGTACCACCAAGTCATTTGTTGCTATGGCTACTCCTATCTTCGCCACTCAAAGACGATATCCTACTTCTACCATGATAGACACACACTCCTCTCCCACCTGACTTGTGCTTTGGATTTCTCGGACACATCGGACTGTTGGGAAGATGCTCTGGCAAGTTCAGCTCAAACTCTACCTTTTCGTCTTTTGCTTCATCTGCCGCCTCTTTCACCTTGTACCAATCGAAATCGGAGCCTCTGCGCTTTCTCGAAGTTCCTCCAGGAGTGGACCCTGGGGTGGAAACCCCTCCAGATTCGGGGCTACTGTTTCCTTCATCTGTAGTCTTGCCGGTGTTGAAGAAGAACCCTCGGTTCGCATGCGATAGTGGCGGCGTACCAACTTTGCGGGCCTCGGACGGTAGAAAATTAGGACCGTTAGGGTCAGCTATTTCTGTCCGAAGATAGGTATTTGCGTCGGACCCTTCATACATCGCTTCTGGGTCAGGCGTTGGTAGAGGAGGTTTACCCATCAATAAGTTTCGAATAGAGCTGGAAGCAGAATGTGCCGTTTTCCGATGGTTTGGCAGGAGACGTGACAACCCAAAGCGATTGCCACTGATCGATACGCTAGTAGTAGCAATGGATGACGTTTCCCCCTGTAACGTTTTTCTCTCTGAAAATTCTCGAAGCGCATCTGAAGCTTCTTGCAGCATTTCACCTGTGACGGATTTTCGCGGAGGCGCGATATGGGTAGAACCTGTTGGGTCTTTTTTCAGACCTAGGCGGCGCTTCGTGCGACAATACAGGCCTTCCCGACTAGAAATGGTTGTAGCTTTGCTGATGGTTATCCCAGAACCGGGCGACAGCTGACCCGGTAGTGTTGCGTTCCCGCTATGCCATTGACCATTGTCTGGTGGCATTGGCGACGTTGTTGAACGAATTCCCGGACTAACATCCTCGGAGACGGTCTGTGTGCCGTTGAGACGAAGCTTGCGACCCAGTTTTATCTCAAGCCAGTGCCCAGATAATTCGTGTTTCCATCGGTGGCCAAATTTGGGTTCTCGGGGCGGCTGCCCATCCTTCGTAGCAGCAAAGGGGATTCGCAGCGAAGGGATGTCCGTTGACTTCTGAGCTTCACCGCTAGCAATTGAGGATGTAGAATAGCTGGATCTAGTGGTCTCCGATGTCGGGGATTGTTTGGCTTGTGGGACATCTTTTTCAACAATCTCGGAAATTGTAGGCTGTAGGTTTGGCGCAAATGCATTAGCTTTAGGGTAGGCTTCTCGGGTAAATGCAGTTTCTGAACGTATCAGGCTTTGACGCTCTACCTTTTTGGGTTTCCGTTGGGTAAGAATTGTCAAAGGCGAGATTGGAGACGTAGGTGCAGAGCCATTACTTGATGTTCCAGTCTCCGAACTGCGTTGGGCTCGTTTCCAGAAGAAATGTTGATCGCCAGGGCCATTGGCCGCTGCTTTAGAGTATTCAGAAGTTGACTGCGGCGTTGATGGTTGCTCTTCTGGGCTATAATGTGACCTGACTTGAGAAAAAGAAAGCTCAGCGTCGGCATTAACCGAGGCCTTGAAGTGGTCCGAGCTGTTCTGTTCAGACGAAGCTGCCTTCCTCGATGTTGGCAAAGGCGATGATTTGGCGACGTCACCGGGACGTCCCATAATGATAGGAAGGCTTGAAAGACGTAGGATTTTCGGGGCTATGAGATAGGTTAAGGATGAGTGGATGATAGAACGATGAACACAATACGAATCTAGTGGAAGGAGCGACATGCATAGCTCTAGTGTGTCTAATTAGCATAACAAGATTGGAACCCAAAAGTTGAACTCAATTCAAAGCGTACATAAACCTAATTAGATCAGAATTATCCAATCGAGCCTGGAAATACTCTTTGAATAAAAACGTTTTGGCTTTGATATTATCCGATCCCTGGTTGGGGGCCAATAGTCTCAATGTAGAAATAAATAGATCAGGATGAGAGCGAATTTTGCTCAAGAAGCATACGTGAAAAAGCCCGAGTTGAGAAGTTGCATTCAAAGAAGAAGGGGGTTTGCGTGCCATGTTGCTCCATGTTTGTGCCTATGTTTGTGCCTATGTTATTTTACACATAAGGAACGTAAAGTAACAGCCGTAGGAATGTGCTATCATAATCGGCTTGCCCAGGTCCGAGATTTTCCTTGAGCATTACCATCCCTTCCTCCGCATAACCTTTACCTTCCCCACCACATGCCGAAATCCTAGCTGAAACCTCCTCCTCCATCTTTCACTCACCAACCTTTTCCTCTTCAACCCCGGCCGTTCATGGAACCTCTGTCTTGCTGCGTCGGTCCGCACATTATTCATAGAACATGTGATCTCTAGAGTTCTAAGACCCCTCCCCAAATCGATACCGCGCTCTGGGTTGATCTCGACAGTACGGCCAACACTTGGCCGGGAGCGAATGGTGAGAGAGGCTCGAGTCGCCGGTTCTTGCGATTGTATGAGCGTACTGGAAACGTCTTTGGAGACCATGGTGCTGGATGTCGTAGAGCTGCTTGGCATCTCCATGCCACTAGCAAACGCGCCTTCTGTAGGCTTTTGCATGCCATATGTCCTACTGAAAACATCTTTCACGGAGTCGCTGGAAGTCTTTCCTATCCGAAATGGATTGATATGATCAGAGGTTCGTCTACGGGTCCCGCCTGGTGAAGGTCTGCAATTTAGCGTATCCCTGAGTAGCTTATCAATGGCTGGCTGGTACGGGTCTGAGGCTGATGGCGAGTCCTGTGATGGTTCTTCCTTCTCACTGGAACCTGGAGTAGTGGTGTTGTTGGCTGCAGAGGATGAGGCGTATCGCCGTGCTAAACGTCCAGCTGAGGTTCCATTGGATATTGAGATACTACCAGGGGTTGAGAATGATGTGTGGAGTGTTGCTATCGTATGGAGGGATAGAGAAGAGACCGAGGGTAGAAGGCAGGAGAGCAAAGGTGATGTTCGAGATCGGAAAAGGGTATCGCCAAAGCGTCGGATTTCCATCGTTATCCTATATGTCACTCAGTAGCTGTAACCAAACATGGTTGAGCTTGTCTTACTAAAGCTCACCTCATGTGCGCAAGCTTGTTCTATGCAGGTTACTGAGCTTCAGTGAAGCTCATGTGATAAATCTGCGGGCGCCAAATCTCCCGCGCGGCAAGTTCGGTTCTGCAGCCCAAATATCTGAGTTTCCAAGCAAATTCGCGACTTGCAGCCACACGGTTCAATACACATTCTTACTTCTGACATCTAGCAGTTCCGTTGGTACTCTTGATGCCTACACCAGGACACTAACGAAAACTTCTCCTACTTTACCTGCAAGATCTCTCGCTGCAATGTATAACTACCCAGGTAAGAACATCAATAATAGATCGGGGTTTTATGTTTCTGCGCTCGCTGGAGCCCACTGAAAGTACATGTTCCAGCGAAACGCTTTACTAATATTGTCCTCAGGTAACGCGCCTTTTGGCCGGCCCCCAGCCATGGGCTTTCCAGGGCAGAATGCGCCGCCAGGCATGGGATCTTCTTCGGGTATGGGCACCTTCCTCACTCTACAGTAAGTGCAAGCTGACCAGTCACAGGACCGCCGGGGATGGCAGCTCCAGGAGTAGCACCGCCGCCGGGTATGCAAAGCGGCCAACAACCAGGGCGTCCGGGTGGGTTTCCATCTAATTTCCAGCCGCCTGCGAACATGCCAAACATCAATTTTTCGGCTCCTGTTATACGACTCGGTACAACCGGCCCGACAAAGCCATCGTTTCCTATAGGCGGAGATCCTCAGCGAAGAGAGAGCAATATTGAGCCACGGTCCGCTCGTCCAGGTTTAGGCGCAGGCCACGGCATGGAGGCGCAACGGCAGGCTGTACGAGAAAGTATGATGCAGCTAGTACCACCTACTAAAGACGAGATAGTGAGAACAATATTCATTGGAGGTATCACGGAAGGCGCAGGTGGTGACGATGGCATTGAACATATTGTTCGGTGTGCTGGGAACCTCAGGCGTTGGACAAGAGCATTGGATGCAGACAATAAGGCTTGCCGATTTGGCTTTGCAGAGTACGAAGATCCTGAGAGTCTTGCTACAGCCGTAGATGTGCTGAAAGATGTGGAGGTGCCGGTCAAGCAGCAAAAGGCAATCGCCGTCAGAAAAGAGGATGATGGCGAGGACGCTAAACCAGAGAAGAGCAGATTACTCGTGAGGAACACTTTGTGGGCTATTCATGGGTGAAGTCCGTTGGCTGACCTCAAGCTCTAGGTAATCATTGACGACGCGTCGCTAAGTTACCTAGAGCAATACCAAGCCTCAAGGAGGGATCAAGACCCTATACAAGCACAACTGCGTCTCGATGCCGCTAAGAGCTCACTTGCAGCCGTACTCAGGGATCTTGAGAACCCTTCACTACCAATCCCCTCAAACGATATGTCGAACCTTGATCGTGATGGCGATTCCTCGATGCAGAATGGGGATGAGAAAATAGACGCCGAAGTCGTTACCATACCTCTAACGATTGACGATGAGCTCTCTGATATTCCAGCCGAGATGCGTGAGACTGTCGCTAAAGAAATCGCAGCCTTCCGAGATCGTAGTACCCGTCGTGATATTGAGCGTTTGCGGAAAGAAGAAGAGCTCGAAGCATTAGAGCGAAAGCGGAACCTCAGCCAACCACGACCGAGCAGGCTAGCATCACCTCCTTTCTCAGCTCCTAGTGGTCCAGCTCTAGGTGCGAATGGGATCCCGGTGGGCCCAAGAGATAGGGGAGTGCCGAATGCACCTGCTGGACCAAAGGGCTATACAGAATCACAACTACCACGGGACTACCAGAAAGGTGTAGCGTTTGTCAACGGCAGTGGCATTAATGGTGCAGGTGCGGCTGGCCTGATCAATCGCGAGGATGAGGATAGTGATGCTAGTGACGAAGAAATAGAACGGCGTCGGAGGGAAAAGAAGGAGGCCGAACAGGAGAAGCTTTACCAGGATCAGAGACGGAGGTGGCTTAATCGAGAAAGAAGTCGAACTGCTGCAGTTGAGAGAGAAAAGGCTCGGGACAAAGAAGAAGAGAAGCAACAAGAGGCAGAAAAGGAAGCCGTCGCCAAGCGCTTGAAAGAATGGGACGACGACCTTGAGGTTAGTAGGAAAGTGGAAGAGTATTATATTGACCGAAGCCTGTGGATTCGAAACCGTGCTACTTTCAGAAGTAGAGAAGCGCAACTAGACGAACTGGACCGAACGGCAGAGGACAGAGAAAAGGCAAAGGATCTACAGCTACGAGAACAGGCAAGAGGGATGGCCGACGACTTCCTCAATCGTCAAGCAATGGAACTTGATACAAGGGCTCAGACACCTCGAGAGCCACAACGATTCAAACTATCACTTGGAGCTGCGGCTCAGAAAGCACAAGCTGCCGCCTTGAATCGGCGAACAGTTGCCGAAGTTGAAGGACTACTCGAAGACGAGGAGGAAGCAGACAGCTCTGTCAAAAGGACGCTCATACCAATCAAGTTTGATAATGCGTCCGATGCTCTTGGCCTGTCAGAAGAGGAAAGAGCACAGGCTGCTAGACAGTTGGCCGCTGACATTCCGTCGGACAAGGACGGACTATGGAAATGGGAGGTCAAGTGGGAATTCGTGGACGAGACCGTATTGGGAGAGCAACTAAAGCCTTTCGTGGAGAAGAAGATTGTGGAATACCTAGGCGTACAAGAGCAGATGCTAGTAGAGGTTGTTGAGGACCACATTCGGAAGAGAGGAACGCCTCAAACTCTAGTGGAGCAACTTGAAGGGGTAAGATCTATCTTTTTTGTCTCTACTGCTATATTCGAGCGGTAGAACTAAGTCTAACATTGGTATAGGCTTTGGACGAGGAGGCGGAGGTCCTTGTTAAGAAGTTGTGGCGCATGATAATTTTCTTCAGTGAATCAGAGAAGAGAGGCCTCTCAGGGTAGGCGCGTCTAATAAGAAGCATTGTAGGGATGTATTCACCGGGTAGAAGGTGTACAAGATTCTAGGATCTTGCTTACCTCCCATTTATCCACGATACCTCTTGCCCCAGTCCGGATAATGGAGGTCTGGCCGAACAGCGCTTACAAATGGCTTCAATAAGGTAGTCCAACAGGTCTCTTTCTCCTAGTCCCGTACCTTCCGTATCGAGCTCTTTATCCAAAGCTCCGCGGTCTAGACGCTACCAATAAAGACGTGCTCCTTCTTTGTTTTGTGGGGACTGGTTTAAGAAAGAGCACCAGTGTAACAGATTTATCACCACAAAATTTCTAACTCAAGTCACTCATTTGTGTCCTCGGTGATTTCCAACCCTCACACTGATAATTTCTTGGAATTCTTTTTGGCACCAATTGCATCTCAATCATCATCTCGCCACGAGTGGTTCACTGTCTCTTCACTACCATGTCTTCATCTTTGACACGCCTTCTTGTCCTTGCAATAGCTCTCTTCCTTCCAGGTCTTGCCCAAGCCGTGGCATTCACCAATGGCTATTACACTGGTATAACTGCTACTACTCCTTTCGTTCTCACCTGGTCCGGAGATAATACTGTACGTCCAGCTCACCTAGTGAAACCGCTTGTAAGGACGGTAGATTTGTATTGAAAATTTTTACTGATCCGTGTCAATTAGCCCGTGGAAATATCCCTAATGAATGGCGATCCGGTAAACCTCCAATTCGTCTCCACAGTCGTCAGTAAGTATACCGTACATTTGTCCATTCCTCCGATCCTACCATCCCGCTAACCCTTGTAAAGACGGTATCACAGGCACCAGCTACACATGGACGCCCCCACCAATCACCACACAAGGTGTTTATGCCCTCTCCATCAGCCAGTCCGGAGCTGTCAACTACTCCCCTCAATTTATTATCTACAGTGCCACACCGATTACTACCTCCCAGACCACTATCACATCTTTCACTGCTACGTCAACGAATATCGTTGCTTCGAATACCATGATGCTGGTGGCTGTTGCGTCCTCGCTGATTCCGTCTAACTCTACTGGGCTACCGTTGGTGACGAGTGTACCACCTTATCCGACTGTGAACCAGAACAGCACTTATACTGGCTCCACTAGTACGGTAGCGTTAACCTCGGTTTCTTCTTATCCTAGTGTCACTGGAGCCGGAAATTCTAGTGCTACGGGTTCGCCGACCTTTGCTGGCGCGGCTGGCGCGGTCAGGGCAGAGATTGGGATGGCGGTGATGATTATGGTGGGGGCCTTGGGGTGGGCGCTCTTGATAGGCTGAAAGATAGGTGCAAAGAAGATGTGGGAGGTTTTGAAAGCATTGAGAGGATCGAATAAGAGAGCAATTGTAAACGAAAAGTCGGACACGGAGGTGGAGCTGACTGGTTTGGGGGAACTTTTGGAATGTGTACATGCACTTTATTTCCGGCGTATGATATTTCGGTGGGGCCAAGGTGAGTCCTCTCTACGGACTTGCTCATTCTATAGAAGTTTCACTTAATTCATTATTCTATTGTTCTTCTATTCGACGGATTGAAGCTCCTTACCCCACGCTCATCATGCTTGACAAAAATCACGTTCGTCCCCGGGCTGCTACGTTCCCTGACTAGACGGCCATCCTTGACTCTCGCACGCTGTCGTTCTTCGTCCTTTGAACCCTTCATAGGGTAAAAAGGCGCTTCGCGAAAACGAAAGGCGGGTACCAGTCTGTCTTGATCTCGCAGCTTCGGGGTCTGCCACTTCGTTAAGAAGGACAATGGTAGACACTCAACTGGCCACGTGCCAGCTGCGTATGGAAAGCCACACGTCTCCCTCTATCTTTGTTCCGTTTATTTCTCTGCAGGCCCCAGGAGCTTTCTGCCAATGTCCAAGCCATTCACTTTCTCAAGCTTGTGACCATTCCTTTTCCAGAAATCCTCCCTCTCCTTGAGAATTTCCCTGCACCAACTCTTCACCTCCTCAAGTTGTATCTTCTCGGCAACCCATACAAATTCCCCGAGATCTAGCTTGCCATCCTCTTTCCTTTCATATTCCATCATCTGTAACACAAGTTCTATCTTGTCAATATCTTTGACGAACTTTGCCTCCAACGTCATCCCATCCTCATACTCCTGCCATATCTCTTTTAGCCCTTTTCCTTGCTCCATTACTCCAGTGCTCTGCCCTAACAGTTTACCGGTCAAAAAATCCATCGTCTCCGTCTCCCGTCTGTTCTTCTCAGCCTTGTCCACACCGTCTACAGGTGTGATGTCTCCCACCAACGCTTCCGCCATGTCGTGGACTAATGCCATTTTCGTACAGTGAGGGATATCTAATTTTTTTGAGAGGGAGGAAGGCGCAAGCATCGTCAGGATGGACATGCGGTACATATGGTCTGAAATTGATTCGCCAGCGACGATGTTGAAGCGCCTCCATCCTTCGCGTTTAGTGGTTTTTAGCTGTTCTAGGAGGTGGAAGAAGGGAACTGGTGAGGTGGGATTTGAAGGGACGGGGGTGGGGAGGGCGGACAGCGCTGGTAGGCGTAAGCAGGGATTCACAAGGGCTCATACTTGGGTGTTGTATGGCCTTAGAGAGTGTTAAGTACCAGCTTCTAATGACCATGGCGTTGAGGAAGAGAACTGTGTATGGGGCGGTTTTTCGAGATGCTGGCTGATTAGCGGTGGGTTGTTGATTACTCTTGATGGCGTATCAGGGATATGTGGATGCTGCGCTGCCATTGCAGCTTTCTTGAAACTCCGCGCAGAGGTAATGCGATGAGAATAGGAACAGGACTATCGTTGTGTTGTTTCAGAAACGAGGAAGAGCTCCCTGTGTTTATATCGCAAGAAAAGTGATAGGAATGTTTGCTGCTTAGGTAGCGATATGCACGGTGATCCCAGTCATTGTCCTAGGCTGGTGCCGTCAATGCCTTATCGTAGTCACTAAAGATTACTATGTACATACCTTAAGCTTTCCAATTTTGAAGGTGATCTTCAGGCACATGCCTGCTTGCATAGAAGAGTATCAATTGTGTGGTAACTTAGAGAAACCACCACAACGCGGCTTTACATTCTACAAACACGCATCTTCTATTTGTTGACAAAGGCTCAGTGAATCCCCTGAGCGGATGGCTCCATAGAATAATTGTCACTACAATCAGCATATGATGCCTCATTACATTGTATTGCGCAATGAGCAAACCCAGTGCATCCGCGTTGCAATCGCACAATGGGCACACGAGCTCGAAAGCTTCAGTCTTTCTTACTAATCTACGGCTACTAGACTTAGACAAACACCCTGACTGGCCATCAATCTCACCGCAAACTCTTGGAACCAAAGATGCCCAGCAGAACCAAAAGAACCGAATTCGCTGCGTTGAGTGGGCGTTGTATCGCTTGTTCGAGATATGGGACCCTGAAGAAACCAAAGATGTCAGACCATCGTCTGTGTCCATAGTGAAAGTGCTTAGCTGATACGCCCTCGACAGAAACTGCAACCATTCTTTCCTCCGCTCGAGCCCCTTCAATCCCTCAATCTACGCGCCGCGCTTTTCAGGTGCTTGAATGAGCTAAAGAAGAGCGGCACATTAGGCAGAGATGTTACGATTCGGAAGACTATGCTCGATGAATGCAAAGGAGACAAACTCGAGGAAGTGCTAGTCTCGTGGTCCTCGGCTGTCCTGGCGAAGGTCCTTGCAGCTGAGAGAAATCGGAATTCGAGCGTTGCGAGAAGGCTTGTTCTTAACCGAAAGATAGCGCTGAAGGATCAGGAGTCATTCTTGCCTTTGGCCGTGGCCCATCGAGCATCCTTGACTGCAGTGCTTCGCCGGAAAGAACAATTAAGGACAAGGTATTCCGACTTCCAGCATTGTCTTGACCAAAAGGAGCAGGATCTGGCTCGAAGAACCGAGCGCTTAGAAGAAATCGAGGAGAGTGGTGCCGCAAGGGTCGTACCAAACCATGTTACTCAAAGAATCAGACGTCAGTTCGACATACATTGGCAGGGAGACCCTCGATGGGTAGACATCCTTGTGAAAGGCGGCGAGCATAAAGTTCGTGATCCATTACTTGAAACAGAGTTTTCCGAGCTTTGGCCATTACTCAACCAAGGCACTGTGGACAAGGCAACTGCTACCGATCAGGAAGGGCTCCTTCAGGACTTGGAGAAGAAAATAATCAGTCAGCGGGTAAGACTTCAGCACTGGAAGGCTCTCAAGGATGATTTGACACGAGAATCGAACCCTACTTCCTCGGCAAAGCGTCAGGGTAGCCGATCAGGCAAAGTCCAAGGCATTGAGCTCGGTTTAATTAAGCCCAAGGATATCGTAATTAACCAGAAAAAGCTTTATATCGGAGAGAAAGGGCAAGGGATGGCGGATAGGAGCTGCGCGCCTTTTATGACGGATGAATATGCAAGGTTGGTGGACTCAATGCAAGCCGAGCTTACCATTGTCGGTGAAGGAGTGGGTCAGAACGCCAAAAGTCCAAAGAGAAAGCGCAATTCTATCTTCCCAGTACCTCTTACAGACCGCGATAAAATTACCAGGTCAGATGACTTAGAAATCTTGGAAGGCAATTCTCCACAAGATTTGGATACACCGATTACAAAGACATCTCAGACTCCATATCGGCCCAGCTTGGAGTCTCCGTCGCACCATATAAACGGCGAAGATAACAAAACACTGCACAGACCTATCAGCGACTATTCATCTACGTTGCGTAAAAGCACCGAGGTTACCGGCCTAAGAGTACAAGACGCCGTCACCGTCAATCGTAACATTGACTTAAGTTCAAGAAACGCAAGCGAAACGCAAGAGGACTCAGTAAACCCAGAAGTCCTTGACGAAGACGAGCTCCTCGCCCAACAAATCATCTGTTCAACAAGAAACGCCCCTCCTTCAACCGCCAAATACAAGCGTTGTCTAGTAGAACGAACGCGGCAATCAATGGGTTTCCCAACCGTAGCACCCTGCAACGAGATTCACCATCTTGAACCACCCCTAATGCTACCACCACCCTCAAGCACCCTCGATTCTTCATCGCCCCTTCCTAGCAAAACTACAACCCTTTCCGAACGCACGCGCCAGTCAATGTCCCTCATGCCCTCCACATCTCTCAAACCCCGGAAATCGCTACACAAGCCTCGACCATCGAGAACTTATCCAACGAATCAGTTTGAAACCCCGAGCAAGCAGCAAGTATCCACTAATGTGGCGAAGGAGGAAACGCCGCCGGAAAAACTATTTGCCCAGGAGGCAGACTATACGAGCGTGTTCAAGAGTCGACCCAAAATTGCGCTGAGTCCCACTGTTTCGCCGGAGCTTAGGGAGGTCAAAGGAACGGATAAATTTGATGATAGTTTTGCTGAAAATGATGTTTCAAAACTTTGTAGGGGGTCACCGAGTATGAGAAGGGCTGGGAGGGTTGGAAGGTTTTAGTGCCTGGATTCATAATACCCATTGCTTGCTCTATCAGTCGCTCTTGTTTTTCTGCATATGTTGAGGCCCTCATGTTTAGCAAATGCCAGTAGATACTGGACCTATGTTCCCCGAAAGACCGCTTTCTTCACTTTTCCAGTTAATGGACATGGTTTGAAACTCGGATACAAAAGTGTCCTTCAGCATTATCAAGACCACTGAATTGACTTGTTGAAGCTTCCACCAAGGGGTGCAGAAAGCTAGTAGAGAACTACCAATCCGCATCGAGATATCTAAATGGACAAATAGACTCAAACGGGATATGTAGTACGGTCGTTAGCTTGGGTTCAAATGCGAAGCTTGGGCGGTGAGAACAATTGGGCAGATCAATCTCAGCTTTCCGAACCCAGCCTGTCACTTAGTCCGATCATTGAATTGGCATATTGGTTATCGGTCGTTGTTTACGAGTACTGATTTCTGATTTTGACAACCAGGGGTCATCATGGTGATTCTAGGGGCAGTGCTTCTAACCGCGTTCTAGCGCCAAGGGTGTCGACGGCCGCATCTAGCAAGCTGAGAGCTCACCTCAGCAAGTATCACATTCAGCCATTACCAGTCAATCATTTGCAGCGACAATTTATACTAACACGTCTAAAGTGTTGAAATAGTTTTCACGCTGGCTATCTCCCGGCCTCTCAAGCTCTGTGTCGCTTGCCTCGCCCTCGTCCTCGGCATCACTCTCATCCTGGCTCCCCCCGCCCGTTTTACCTCAAGAGTATCAGCTATATTCAAACAGCTTCCCCCAGTGAACTCGAAGCCAGGACTGCGGCCGACATACTCATCGACAAGACCCCTGACTACCGCAGCAATGGCGCCTCAAGCATTCAAAACACCCCCACAAGCCCCACCTCTCTTCACGGGAACTCCCAAATCTGTGGTTGAGGATACTAAGCGATTAGTCGATAAGTCTCGCAGCATACAAGATAAAATTGTTGCGGAAGTGAAAGACAAGGATGCTTCATTTAAAAACATCATGCTTCCTATGGCTTATGATGAGAACACTATGGCGCTTGAAGCGCATATTATAGGCTTCTACCAGGCAGTCTCTACGAACCAGGAGCTACGAGACGCCTCCACCGAGGCCGAGAGGCTCCTGGACGACTTTTCAATCGAATCATCTATGCGCGAGGATGTGTACAATGTGGTTGAGGCAGCTTTCCACAAGGGCGAGAAGTTGGACCCGGAGTCCCAACGGCTGCTGGAGAAAGAGCGCAAGAACTATATTCGAAATGGTTTAGGTATACCAGCTGGGCCAAAACGAGATCGATTCAAGGAGATCAAGAAGCGGCTTAGCGAGATCAGCATCGTATTCCAGAAAAACCTAAATGAAGAGAATCAGGGCTTGTGGTTCACGCCTGAGGAACTCAGTGGGGTCCCGCAAGATGTGCTCGCTGGGTTTGCTAAAGGAGAAGGGGAGCACTCTGGCAAGGTCAAAATGACTTTCAAGTATCCGGATCTATTTCCAGTATCGAAGTACGCAACGAATCCAGCAACGCGGAAGAAAATCTTCATTGCAAATGAGAACAAGTTGAATCAAAATGTACCTCTTTTTAAGGAAGTAGTCGTATTACGTGATGAGGCAGCTCGATTGTTGGGGTACCCAAATCATGCGGCCTTTAAAATAGAAGACAAGATGGCTAAAACAACCAAGACCGTGGACGACTTTCTTGGTGACCTGCGTGAGCGACTTACCAAGGGTGGAGCGTCGGAGAAGAAAACACTTGCTGCATTGAAAGAGAAGGACCTAAAATCTCATGGTGCAGGGAAGACTTTTGATGGCCAGTACTACCTCTGGGATCATCGTTACTATGACCGCCTGATGCTTGAGCAGGACTACTCTTTGGACCAAGAGAAACTTGCCGAGTATTTCCCCCTTCAAACCAGCATCCGTGGCATGTTGAGAATCTTCGAAGAGCTCTTTGGGTTGACCTTCGTTGAAGTTACCGGTTCCGACCGTGCATCCATCTCTCCATCCGGTAAAGGCGATGATATTGTGTGGCATCCTGACGTGCAAGTTTTTAGCGTGTGGGATGATGAAGGCGAAGGTAGTGGGTTTGTCGGCTATCTCTATCTCGATCTCCATCCTCGTGAGGGAAAGTACGGCCATGCTGCGAATTTCAACCTTCAGCCAGGCTTCATCCAGGAGAATGGAACGCGAAGATACCCCGCCACAGCACTCGTCTGCAACTTCTCGAAACCAACACCTAAGAAACCTAGTCTCCTCAAGCACGATGAAGTAGTCACTCTATTCCATGAACTCGGCCACGGCATCCACGACCTCGTCTCAAGAACCACCTACTCCCGCTTCCACGGCACTAACACCGTCCGCGATTTTGTCGAAGCCCCAAGCCAACTGCTAGAAAATTGGTGCTGGACCCCCAGTCAGCTAAAAGCCCTAAGCCACCACTACTCTTCCCTGTCGCCGGAATATGAAGCCGCCTGGCAAGAGCAGGCAAAGGGGCAGGCTAAGCCTGACAACAAATTGCCGGACGAGTTGATATCTAATCTTATCAAGACAAAGCACGTTAACGATGCGCTGTTCAATTTACGACAACTGCACTTCGGCATCTTTGATATGACAGTGCATGAACCGAGTAGCCACGCTGAGGCAGAAGCTATGAAACTGTCCGAACTGTACAATAAACTCCGGCATGAAATTACTGGGCTGGACGGTCCTGAAGCATACGGTGAAGGCTACGCATGGGGTGAGCCCCTTTCTTCTTCCGTCACCTTCCCTACCACACTCTTTCCTCCATTCCAAACCCTCTGTCCCAATTCCGCCTGCTAACGATCTCCAGGCAACGGCCAAGCAACCTTTGGCCATCTGATCGGCGGCTACGACGCCGGCTACTATGGCTACCTCAGCTCCCAGGTCTACAGCGCAGACATGTTCCATACTTCCTTCGCCGCTAATCCTATGGAACCCACTGAGGGTCGACGGTACAGACATACGGTCTTGGAGAGAGGGGGAAGTCAGGATGAGATGAAGACGCTCGAAGATTTCTTGGGGAGGAAACCGAGTACAGAGGCGTTTTATAGAGAGTTGGGGTTGAGTTAGGATTTTATTGGGAAGGGTAGGGGATGGTGTATAATGACCTGAAGCAGTAAACGCGCTTTCGGTATCGCTGTAGCAGATTCGGTGGCCATTGCTGGCCCTCAGGCCATAGCTAACTCGAATCCAGCCGTCTCTCAATACAATCCCCCTTAAACTTCGACATATCTTTCATCTTCATCGCGAGTGACCCGAGCTAAGTGTTCAGTGCATAACAGCTAGAGCGTGGCCCTTCATGGCGACTACGGCATTCTTGAGATATGTATTATTCGCCCTCTGCGGCAAGCGCAATTTTCGGGATAAGAGAGAGAAATCATCATGTGCAACTTAGGTATAGTACAGTCCTCAGTAACCATCTTTCATCTATTCCAAGTTTTCTCGAACGCGATAAGAGAAAGTTGATGTAGAGCCGAAACGGAGGGCGAATAAGGTGGTGATAATGGCGACGATGAAAAGAGCGACGGACAGAACGACAGAACGGATGTAGACGAGTTGGAAGGTCTGTACGCGGATGAGAAAGGTTGGATCTATCGTCGCACTAGAGCGCCTACTCCATCTGTCAAAGCTGAGGAGTCAGAAAGAGACAAGCGGAGCGCCGTAAGATTTTACCGAGCCATAAAACCGCCCTCTCGTCTGACTGTTAACCGGAAACGGAGACACAGGAAATCGTCTTCGAGATTATGAGCCGGGGCTGGTGTATTTGATTAGTGGGGGAAGTACTTGAATTATAGGCAGGCCAGAGAGAGCAATGAGGAGGTGGAAGAGAAGATCAGGCGGAGGAGGTTAAGTAGCAGGGTGGAAAGGTTTACAAATGGGGGGTCGAGGGGGTTCTGAGGTGCTGGGGTCGATAATGTTCTAGTTGTGAGTCTGGTGAAGTCGATAGGTCGAGGAGATGTAAGGAAGAGTCGAATCTGTGGTTGGCGAGGGGGAAGAGGAACCGTAATCTGTATTGCTGCTGGAACATACTTTAGCTTCTTACAAAGTTCTGATGAATAGAGTTTGATTCTATTATTGACAAAAGTTCCTGCCCCTTAGAGGTCGTTCTGATCTTGTACGCAGGCGTGAAGAAGTAAGAGGACGCCGGCCTACACTCGAGCATACCGTGGCCCGTCCATTCATAGCCGGGTTCGTAGAATGCTTCCGTGGCACGAAAGGTGTCAGGATCAGATGCAATCTGAATTCGGCCACTCTGGGGCGAAGAGAAAGACTTGAGCTTATGACTCGAGCAGCTGTGTAGATGATTTCTGCTATTGGAGAACGCCGGGGCTCCGTGGGAATAGCATATGCAAACAGCTTGTTATCGGGTTATCTATTGAGGGTGCGACAATAACATCACAGGTCGTTGCAATCGTAATAGCAATATTCCAGACAACCTCTATGTGTCTTGCTAGGTGCTAGTAGCGTGGCTAGATTGCCGTAAAGCCCGCGAATTCCCAGCTTCGTCCCTTGGTAAGGAGCAGACTCGGTACCTGGATATCAGCTCATAGTACCGCGATTCTGATGCTAAACATAGATTCAATTCCGTGCTGCAGATTGCGCTGGCAACACCTTGCTTTTGTTATGGTGGATCTTCCGTTCAGTGTTGATTGCGCAACTTGAAGACTCTGTAATTCATATGAGAGCTTTGCCGCCCAATCTCAATAGTGCACAGTGCAATGAGGGGAAGATTGCACACGCAAAAGATCCGACTCTATCAGGTTGGAAAGATACGGTTTTTATTGGGAGCAGACCTCCGCAAATTCCCTCAGGAACGTGCCAAAAATGGCGTTGTTGGTAGGTTGACAGATTTTTATGAGCAGCTCATCCGTTTGAAGAGATCGGTATATATACAGAGATTAGGACGCACCTTTTCAAATTAAGATGTTCGTAACCTTTCATCCAGAATGTCACAGTTTTAGATACTTGTCAAGAAAATCACATTCCAAGCTCTGAATATCCCCATCGTCGATCCAAGTCTCAAGAATTTTCGATAATCTCCATAATTAGTCTGTATAATTATCGCACGGGCGTTCAAAAGCCAGGAGACATTACAGATACCAGTTTGCAAAGCACTGGTACGTTCTCCCAGCATGGCGCCAATCCACGGTGGTTTGACAGTCAAGCAAAGCAAGAACGTTCCTCAACTACCATGCGGAGTAGCTTTTGCTGGATTCTATCCGCTGCTGTTTTGCCTGCAGGAGCCAGAGCCCAGCGACACGATTCATACGAGAGGGCTGAACCCGTCCAACGATGCTGCCACTTTCACTAGTCCAAACTCGAAAGCCTGGCCCACCAAAATTCAGGAAGCCATACATGACCAAAGGACCTGGATTGCTTTTGTTCTTGGGCTGCTCGCCCTGATATCTATTGCTTCCCTTTGCTACCAATGCTGTAAAGGCTCGATTAAGAAACGTAGGCGGCGTACCGGAGGAAATGCGGCTGGAAGACATACTGGAGAAGAACGGACAGATTTGCCCTCTCCACCTCGGTCAGACCTGTTCATGCAGTTCACGCAGCAAAAGGAAGTAGGAGCAGCTGAGCAGCGTGCACAAAAACAGCAGGAGCAAGTCACACGAGCCTCTGGCGGAATTCAGACCTCGAGTGTTGTTATCCAACAGGCAGAGTTGCATGATCTGGAAAGCATTCATGACGACCTTAGCGACGAGGCGAGGAGGCTGTCATTGCAGGACGGCGACTTCCAACTAAGACAGCAGAATTCGGATGTTGATTTGCGGCAACCTACTGTCGCTCATACTTGCCCAAATAGTGATAAGCGGTATTTAGTCGAACAACCAGCGTTTCCGCCCGCAAGTGATTCGTTGCCAAGTAGGGTGTCCATGCCTCCGCCTTCGTACGGATCTCAGCATCGATAGAAAATCGGGACGGGAAAGAAGGAATATGAGGATCAATCGTTACTACTGCACAGATCCTGCCTTTTTTTACTTCGTGTTTAAGATGAGTGGGATTGAATGTGAAATGACGAATAAAGTAAGGTATATGGAAGTCGAAAGTTCTAATAAAAGGACGTAAGGTAAGGCGCTGGCTGTGACTGGTTCTGAAATATTTCAATTGCGAACATCAGGCATACCTTGCTTTTGAGCGCTTGAGGAAATATACTTGAGACTTACGAGGCCGCCGCTGCAACCTCATGATCTCGTAGTTTCGATACTTTGTGACCCAGATAGAGAAGTCTACTAAGATCGAATGATGTTGTACTTGTATCGTTCAATATCACATCCACATTGAAACCTGTGGTCTCGCACTGATCAAGAGGGCGTAGCGGGGGTAGAGAAAAGGGTTTTCACCCAAGCCCGAAGGGTCCCCTCTAGAGTAGGGCTGATTTAAGCTCAACGGCGACACCTTGTCGCCGACGAGGGAATTTCGACAGCTGGTCAAACTAAGTACTCGGGTTACTATATCAGTGCTACTATTAACGTCGTTCGTCTCAATAGCACGCTCACCCATTGGTAGGCTGAAGGTACATTTGCCCTAGACTCCGCCTCGGATTGGAAGGCTGCGGCCTCAAACACGGCGACATATGCAGAGCGGTCCCTTGCATAGAGAGTAGGCTGCAAAGATGCGTTTGGACGTCAAGGTAGGTTCTACAAGCCTCTCATCGGAGTTGCAGTCCTCAGCAATTCGGTATGGCTAACGTAAACATCAACCTGCAGAGACAGCTCTTTGCAAGGTCCGAGCGGGTCAAGGGCATCGACTTTCACCCCACGGAGCCATGGATCTTGACGACTCTGTACAGCGGCCATGTATACATTTGGTCATACGAGACCCAAGCAATCGTCAAGACCTTCGAACTCACAGATGTTCCTGTTCGAGCAGGCCGCTTCATAGCTCGCAAGAACTGGATTGTCTGCGGGTCCGATGATTTCCAAGTGCGAGTATACAATTACAATACCTCGGAAAAGATTACCTCGTTCGAAGCCCACCCTGACTATATCCGTGCCATTGTTGTCCACCCAACCCAGCCTTTCGTTCTGACCGCCTCAGATGATATGACGATAAAGTTATGGGATTGGGACAAAGGATGGAAGTGTGTTCAAGTGTACGAAGGCCATAGCCATTATGTTATGGGTTTGGCTATAAATCCGAAGGACACCAATACTTTTGCATCTGCATGTCTGGACAGAACTGTCAAAATTTGGAGCTTTGGTTCAGGTCATGCCAATTATACATTGGAGGCTCATGAGACAAAAGGTGTCAACCATGTCGATTACTATCCGCAAGCAGACAAGCCGTATCTTCTTACCACATCGGATGACCAGACAGTAAAGATCTGGGATTACACGACTAAATCTTTGATTGCTACACTTGAAGGCCACACAAGCAACGTCTCATTTGCGTGCTACCACCCAGAGTTACCAGTCATTATATCTGGTTCGGAGGATGGTACCGTAAAGATATGGCACGCAAATACCTACCGATTAGAGCAGTCTCTAACTTATGGGCTGGAGCGAGCTTGGTGTGTAAGCTACCAACGTGGTCGGCAAGGGGTAGCAATTGGTTTTGACGACGGCGCTGTGGTTGTCAAAATGGGACGAGAAGAGCCAGCTGTATCAATGGATAATTCAGGGAAACTGATATGGGCACGGCATAGCGAGATCCTTTCAGCGATGATTAAAGGAGGTGATCTGAGTGTCAAAGATGGCACTCCCATAAGCCTGCCTTCGAAGGACCTCGGAAACTGTGAAATTTACCCTCAGACCTTACAGCATTCTCCTAATGGTCGATTTGTTTCGGTTTGTGGCGACGGTGAATATATAATTTACACTGCATTGGCGTGGCGTAACAAGGCGTTTGGCTCTGCCCAGGATTTTGCATGGGGTTCAAAAGATAACAGCAACGATTATGCGATACGAGAATCTTCGATGAGTGTCAGAATATTTCGCAATTTCAAGGAGAAAACTGGTGGAGTCGACGTTGGTTTCCAGGCCGAAGGATTGAGCGGTGGCGTACTGCTTGGTGTCAGGGGTCAAGGAGGGATCGGGTTATTTGATTGGGAGACTGGCGCTTTGGTGCGGAGAATAGAAGTTGAGCCGAAAAACGTGCGTCCAATTACTATACATATCAAGAATCGGATATCTTGCTCACACGGATTTAGGTCTACTGGTCGGAGAGCGGCGAATTGGTCACCCTAGCCTGCGAAGAAACCTTCTACGTCCTCCGCTTCTCCCGCGAAAACTACATCGCCGCCCTCAACGCTGGCCAAGTCGAAGAAGACGGTGTCGAATCCGCTTTTGAAGTCGTGATCGATATCAATGAGTCCGTTCGCACAGGGCAATGGGTCGGCGACTGCTTCATCTACACCAATTCTACCAACCGTCTCAACTACCTTGTTGGTGACCAAACCTACACAGTCTCCCATTTTGACCAACCCATGTACCTCCTTGGCTACCTCCCGCGCGATGGAAAAGCCTACGTCGCAGACAAAGACGTCAATGTCGTCTCATACGCTCTTTCGCTTTCGGTGGTTGAGTATCAAACCCTCGTCTTACGCGGGGACATGGAAACCGCCGCCGAACTCCTCGAGGATATCCCTGCCGACCAGAAGAACAAAATCGCCCGCTTCCTCGAGGGCCAAGGCTACAAAGAAATGGCACTCGAAGTCGCCACAGACCCGGAACACCGGTTCGACCTCGCACTCGCGCTCAACAACCTTCCCATCGCTCTCGACATTGCCAGAGAAGCAAACGTCGAGCACCGCTGGAAAGCAGTCGGCGATGCCGCGCTCGCGGCGTGGGAGCTCGCGCTCGCAGAAGAGTGCTTTGCGCACGCCAAAGACCTGGGCTCCCTACTTCTCGTCTACACATCCACCGGCAACGCCGAAGGCCTGAGGGACCTCACCGCGCAAGCCAATGACGCGGGTGCGAACAACATCGCCTTCTCCTGCCTTTGGCAACTCGCAGACGTAGACGGCTGTATCGAACTCCTCGTGCGCACAAACCGCCACGCCGAAGCCGTCCTCTTTGCTCAGACCTACAAACCTAGCCGTGCCGCCGAGCTCGTGCGGACGTGGAAAGCGGGGCTGGAGAAGGGGGGGAAGGGCAAGGTGGCGAGGATGATTGGGGTGCCGCCGTATGGTGAGGGGGAAGGGGATGAGGAACTTTTCCCGGGGTGGGATGAGTATTTGACATTGGAGAGAGATGGGAAGGGAGGGGAGTTGGTCGATGTTGAGGAGGTGGAGGAGGAGCAAGGCGAGGGGGGGGAGGGAGAGGGGATGTAGGAGGAGGGGCCGGCCGAAGTGACAGCGCAGGCTTAGACATGGGTAAGGGTGGGTGGGGTGAAGAGTAGCAATGATAGATTTGATTGAATGTGACTGTTGAAGTTGGTAGTGTAGACGACTCCAGAAAATCCGTGGAGTAGGCGAGAAGCGCTAATTGTGCCGTAGAATATCCCTTGATGCGTTGTTGTTGCTCCCCCTTCTGCCCTCTACACCTCTCTAAAAACCCAAGCAACACAAACATCCCCAGCCCACACGACCCATCTTCCGATCACAGATTTCAAAGTAAAACGAGCATACATACATTCATACAGATGCTATGATGCCTACCTCTCCCATCTCCATCTCGATTATCAAAGCCTGTATTGCGTGAGGGGGAGGAGGGTGATGGGGTGATGGGGTGGGATGGAGGGGGGATATATGGGTTCGTTTTCTGGTTGTTGGTATATGGGGTACAGGGTCCGTGGGCACGAGGGGGGCTTGTGGTCGTTGAGTATGCGGTGGCGAGAGCGGCGAGAGAGATTAAAGGGTTTGAAGGGTTGAAGATGGAGGGTTTGGGGTTGTGTGGCTCCAATTCGTTGCGTTAGGGAGTTTGTGGGGGGGGAGAGGGCCTTTTGGTATTTCGATTCCTACTGGCATTGCTGGCGTGGTTCAAGGGTTTTATTTCCCGTCTTTGTTGTCTGGCAGTGCCAATAGACGGGCTCTGTAATCAGGAAAATCTTTACCAAGGATTCCTCCAATCCAATAACGGCATCCGTGACCAGTTTCTCAATCATGCGTGGATTTTAGCTGTGTAATTGTGATTAGAAATTGAGATTGCACTCTGTCGACGCGGTGTCGATTTGTGAGAGCTGTGGGCGTCAAGAGGTTTGTTGTACTGCTGTGAGTTGAATTGTTATGGGCGCTGGGTTTTTTCTTCGTCTTCTCTTTCCAGACAGCCTCGCTAGACGAATCTCACGTGTCCATTCCTTGCTACGTGGCAACACACCTTAATTGATTGTACAGTATGTGACCAACGCGACGGCTATTGCGATCAAGGATCGAAAGGCGCTCTGTTGACAATGCGCTCAAATTTGAAAGCATGTCGGGCAAAGGAGTTGGTGATATTGCAGTAAATTCGGTGTACAATTACGCTGCTTGTGTTTTTTTCTCTTACGAGCATGGGCGGTGAACGGGTTGATTGTCTTAACCAAATGAGTTGTCAGAATTCGGCTCTCAAGTGTATTTGTGATTAAGTATCAGAGTGACACTTTATCGACGAACCGCTGACCTGTGACAAGAGATTACAAAGATAATCTCAACAATGCTGTAGGTTTGATTCCCATTGACACTGCGTAAGTGATCCCATATTTTTTTCCATCTTGCTCCTCGGCTATGTGCACCCACCTGTAACCAGGAATCGAGACTAAACGCTGATGATGGGGCGTCCAGCTGTGAGAACTAATCTTCGAGAGACTCTTTCGATGTTGCTGTGGGCTCGATCGCTATTGGCGCTGCTTGCGTGATTCTGGAATATGTTTTCCGCTCTGGTATTATTTTAATCAAAGAACTGACAGACACTTTATCGACGAAGATGTGTAGATGCTGCCGAAGGATCGGTTGCAATTGGCGTTGCTTGGGTGGCTCAGGGGGTTATGGTCCTATTCTGTATGTGTTTCCTGAGGCCTATTCAACGAAAGCGTAAACGGTAGACTGATAGTGGAGTATATCAGATAACATTATTAACAGGGAGGATAGGTTCATCTCCGTAGATGTGCGGTATCTGGCCCAACTCTCTTTGACCTTGATGATAATTCCTTCCGAGGCGTTTCTTAGGTTGAACTGATGGGTAAGAAGTTTGCCTTCGGTTTGATTGATCCATAAATTAGGAAAAGGACTGAGGAAGGTTTCCTGTAAACGTTCGCTCATTAATGCTTGTTTCAGAAAGTGGGAAGCTATGCTGTGTCCCATCGTAGTTCCGCTGCAAAGAGAAGCACATGACGTAACAAGTCGTGTAGGGAAGACGGGGGCGAATGAAGAGATCAAGCTATAGACACAGCCACACTACGGAGAAAGAGATAGAACGCAGATGCAGGGCATCAAAGCAGGTTTGGAGTTTTCCAAGGCAAAGGTTGAGTAGTGCCGCTGCCGTTCTCGTTCATTCCTTGAGCGATCGCCATTCGAATTGCCACCTGAAGTGCGTCACCAGCGTCACCAGCGTCACCAAAGGCACTAACGCAGCCAGCTCTTCGGCGTTTGAATTCCCAGGGGGAGGAAGAAGTTACGGGTGTTATAATTCTCGAAGCCACTGCGAAGGACCGTGAAATCTTTCTTGAGAGGCTTTGACGAGCGTTAGAACGATTTACGATAGAAGTTATTAAAATAAACCCAATTCTCTGGAGCGGACCGAGCTTCGACACCCTGACAGGGTCGGACCTACGGAGCAGCCTTGGCCCTGTCTTCTCTTTATCGTCTTGCGGAGATTGGCTATAGGAAGGTCGTACTCGGACCGTCTTTCATGTGCATCGTGTGTGGTCTTGACTAGTAGTCTGTATGATAGTGGAACAAACGCCTTAAAGAAACAAGGGTCGGAATGCTGATTTGCCCGTCTTGCTGAAGGCCATTCTGCCACGGTACGCAAAGTGTGGCAACGGCGATGGACGATCTCTAGTAAAGCAAGGGACTTACTTTACCTACTCTAGGTACCTTATGCTTGCCATTGCCAGCCAGCCGTTATCGATTAGGTAGCACCATCGAGTACGGCAGGGTAGCCATAATCAAAGAGAAAAGATAACCACAACACCATTGTACCAGCGCCGTTAGGAATCGAACCTAATATAATATAACTCTCCAACGACACGACCGCAACCAACAGACGTCCGCCCCCGGACGAGGAACATTTCGCTTCGCGTCCACAGTGGAGGGTCAGCATGGGATTCGAACCAACGCACGTCTCGGGGTAACAAATAACAACGGAACTTTTCAATACCTGCGGCTAACAGCGCTGCCAAAGAGAAAAGATAACCACAACACCATTGTACCAGAGCTGTTAGGAATCGAACCTAATATAAACTAAATCACTCAACGATAATGGCATTGCAGTGGCGTTGGGCAGGCTGAGCTTCGCCCTGATCTTACTGCATACGTGATGGAAGCGTTGGAGGAGTACCGCTAGTATGTGCGAGTCGGAGCACCGACGGCTAATCATAACAACAATGTACTCATCCAACGCTTGGTCCGATATGGAGCAAACCAAGGGTCCATTGTGCTGAGTCATGCAAATGGAGTTCATATCCTCACCATCGACGAAACGGCTTCCTCATCGTTCGAATGATGGATTGCGGGTCCAGCAAGCAG
>JAABUW010001012.1_pt1 | contig 50186 bp, 5 predicted proteins | sample 5560081 | NCBI WGS metagenome assembly JAABUW01 (sample SAMN10711882, study PRJNA513363) | rock metagenome | isolation source: Antarctica rocks | place: Antarctica: Victoria Land, Knobhead sud | reverse complement strand
CGGTAGAGGCGGCGGTAAAGGATATAATAACGCTACTACTAAAGATAATAACGATAATACAAGAAGCTAAAATAATAAGAGTAAAGATAATAAATCCGATAAATTAAATAAGCGCTAGAGGTTTAATTTGTCCCTTAGCAACCCAACGGGCCTTGTACCGATCAGGTACTCCCATTGAATCTAGCTTAATTGCTAGTACCCACCTTCCTGGTAGTGCTTTCTTGCCGGGCGGTACCGGAACGAGATCCCAAACCCCACTGCTTATGAGGTTATTCAACTCTTCGGTAAATGCCGTATGCCATTTCTCCTTATCGGGTCCATTTAGTGCTTCTTGCACAGTTGACGGGACGATAGGAACATTATCCAGCTTAGCCTTACTAGCTCTCAGTGCAAATCCGCGCTTAGCATATTACCTAGTGCCATGGAGTTCGCGATAGTTGACCCTATCCCGGTTCCTGCTAGCTCTTGGCTGCGGAACTGGTTCTTCAGAATCATCGTCTGATGTTTCCACTTCAGGAATTAGCTGTATTTCAGCTTCTTAGAAAGGTGCTTCAGCCTCGTCAGGTACCGGTGTGATTACAGGGCTATTGATAGCAGTCTCACCGGTGAGGTCATCCTCGCTTATGAGCTGCACTGAAACTAAATTATTGTTGACGGTATCCTCAGAAAAGAAATCCCAAGCGTCATCGTGCGTCTCACCCCCTGATTCTTTGCTGATGATAGCATCGTCAAATCTCACCCATGAGGCGCGAAAGACTTGCCTCTTCTTGGGGTCCCATAGACGGTATTAATTTGATCCTTCATAGCCAAGGAATTTGCACTTCCTGCTCTTGTTATCCAGCTTCCTGAGTGCCGGATCCGTATTGTACATATAGGCAACGCAGCCGAAAGCATGCATATGATCGAGTCGGGGTTTGAATCCATACCAGGCCTCAAATAGGGTCATTCCATTGAGTGCCTTAGTAGGCGAGCGGTTCTTGCAATAAACTACAAAATTTAGGGCTTCGCCCCACATGAATTGAGGTAATCCGGCATCATTCAGAACGCTTCTCACTCTCCCGAATAGGGTGCGAAAAGTGCGTTCAGCAACCGGGTTTTGACTTGGATTATAAGGAGTGGATGGCTCCCATTGAATCCCGCGTTCTTTCAGGAAGTTCTGAACCTCATGACCAGCATAGATAATCTCATTATCGGTGCTTAGTCGCTTCACCGGATGACCTTAAGTTGATATCCAGTTCAAATGATTCTTGGTAGCAACTGGTACGTCGGATTTTCTCTTCAGCATCGTCACAAACGTCATATCGGTGGCGTCATCCACAAAGGACTCAGCATAGGAGTGTCCCCCAAGAGTTTACTTGATTAGTCCTCCCCCTGCGAGATCAGAGTGTACAAATGCACCCTTCACTGTTTCCCGCTTGTTAGGGTTCTGGCGACGAGGCTGACGAGACGGTTCCTTAGTCTGTTTCCCCATCATGCATAGTTCACATAGCTTGTGATCTGGAATCAATTTTTGAAGACGATTTACTTCGTCAACATTGATTCCCTCACTCATAGTCGCTAGCTTCTTCACATCCTGCATATTCAGGTGTGCTAGACGCTGGTGCCATTCATCCCAAGAACAATGATTTGCCGGGTGATTGTATGACGATTTCAAAGCATGTGGTGTTTTCGAATACTTCAAATCTAGTAAATAGCTAGTACCAACACGCGTTCCTGATAGCACCTTCTCTTTGCCAGAATCCATGATGTCAAATCTACCATTTGCTATGGTAGCAGAACATCCCTTCTGTTCGAGAGTGGCGACTGAGAGCAGGTTATAGTCCATTCCAGGCACATGGTGCACATTGGTGAGGATAATTTGATCTAGTTTGCCATCGACAATTGTCGGATAGCGCACAGATCCTGTGCCTTCTACACGAAGGCATTGACCATTAATCCCACTAAGGGAATCGTTGCACGGCTTGTAGGACATGAACTTGGTTCTATCCCACAGTGTATGTACGTCAGAGGCGGTGTCCATGTAGACTGCGTCCTCCTTGACGTCATGTGCTATGTCGGTGTTGATGGATTTCTGCTTGACCGCAAATGATTTAATTGGTATAGAATCATCCTCATCCTGATTTTGAACTGTAGCCTTGTTCGACTTCTTTAGGTTCTCTTTCATGAGGGGTTCTTTGCCAGCGGATGGTTTCCAGCCTTCAGGGCGTTGTACAGGGTTGAGGAAGTAGCACTTGTTCTTCTTATGACCAGTATAGTTACAGTGAGTGCACCTATCCTTCTTTTCATCCTTCTTGCTACTATCAGTAGTGGGAGGTGTAGTAGGAGGCTTCCCTTTGCCAGGCTTGTCCTGTTTACCAAATCTAGCTGCAAAAGCATACTGATTTTCTTCCTTATCCCTAATCATCCGATCATGTTGACCGATAACAGCGGCCATATCGTCAATACTGGGTTCTTGCTTCCCTTTGGCACCCTGAATCATAGTGAATAGTAGGGGAGCTAGACTCTCCTCCAGACCCATGCGAAAGAAGGTGTTGAGCATCCACTCAGGTACTGTCAGTCCCATTTTGAACAAGGTTTGGTTTACTGCCTTGATTTCTGAGGCATAAGCCTCGATAGTAGCGTATTTTGACGAGTCGGCTCTTGAGATTTCAAACATTACTTTGTCCCTAGTGCCTAGATCACTCTCGCTGTATAGCTTCATAAATATAGCCCATTGGTCAGCAATCATCTCGATGCCTTCTATGTACCTCTATGGGCCTTCTTCAATGCAGAATATCATCTTGGCCATTGCCTTAGCATTCTTTCTATCCCAGGCTTTGGCCTCCTTTTACCATGCTGCTAACTCTTTCTTGTAGTCCTCCTTTTCCTCTTTGGTAGGGGGTCCTTCTGTTTCTAGTTCCATGGGAGCAATAGGTCGAAGCTCTTTGCCTAACACTATTTGGTCGACGTTATCGAGGACGTACTTGCCCATCATTTCACGCTTGAACTTAGGCCAATTCTTCGGCCCACTCAGCTTCTCAATCTTGAACTCCAGGTGATCCGTCATAGCTGCTGATTGCTGCTGTATAGACTAGATCCAAGGGTAGATCCAGGGGTACTGCTGAGATCGTTACACACGCGATTTGACTGCTTCTTTGAACGTATTCACTGAGGGGCAGCGAATACTGAACCCGGGCTCATAACCTTTTGAAATGCACGTCTAATTATAGACAGTGGTGGAGGTTGAACAGTTGATTATTATCTATGGTGTTGCTGTTGCTACATACTTGGTGCGTAAGGCTGGCTTACTAAGCAACGCTAAGCCTAACTAAGTTAGACTGTAGTGGAGATTCTGCCCAGATTCTGCCCAGATTCCAACACTCCCATTCAGAAGCGACGACGTCATATGTCAACAACAGCACTAGTCCATTAGATAACACCCTCCATAGCTAGTCCTAGCATGGCCGGTAAATGGGCGAACTTGTCAGGGCCCACCGGCTTCGTCATACAGTCAGCAACCATGGCCGACGTGTTGACATAGATGATTTCCAACTCATGCGTTTCCGACACCAATTGCCTCACAAAATGGTAGTAGTTCCGAATGTGCTTGGTACGCGAGTGGTTCACCGGGTTTGACGCCATCTTAATGGCTGACTGGTTGTCAGCATTGAGGCGAACAGGGTTGAGGTCACCGTTGTCGTATCCTAGCTCCTCAAGGAGTGGGCCAAGGAATAATGACTCTTTAGCAGCATTAGCTTGAGCTACATACTCAGCTTCAGCTGTCGACAGGGTGCATAGGGTTTGCTGTTTGGATGACCAAGTGATAGGTCCATTCCACAGCTGTGATACATAGCTTAAAGCCCGGCTTTTTATATCTAATTATAATCTTTATTAAAAGTTAGTAAGGTTATTTTATTAGCGCTTTTAATACTCCGTGTTGAACTATAGTAGGTAGAAATACTTCTTGATTGATTATCTACGGAGGATAAGAGCGAATATACGTGTAAGACCCTGATACTAAGTATTACTAAGTATCTATTTACTAAGTAGTTACTAAGTAGTCCTATACTCCTATATTCTAATACTCCTACTCGAACGAAATCCTCTATTAAGAAGTCTCTAAAATAGCCCCGTATTCCCCCTATTTTAGGGTCGTTATAATAGGCTATAAGGGCTAAAATTATAGTTTATAGGGGCTATATTATAGGCCCAAGCTATAATTAGTAGGGGCTAAGTTATAGGGCCGAGTTATATCGGTAGAGGCTAAGTTATAGGGCTAAATCACGTCGGTAGGGGCTAAGGGAGTAAAATTCCGTTTTTTAATAATATACGGTATTTTAAAAAATTTATCTAATAGTTAACTTATGTACGCTAAATTTAGGTAGTAACTAGGTCGGAGTATTAATAAGCGATATAAATACTACGAGAAGATTATTAGAAATAGTCGGATATTATAGGGTTCGTGGGGAGGCGATTATTAAGGGTATAGAGACCGCCTAGGATACTACGGGGACCGTATTAGATACTACGGGTATGACGATATATAACTATAACGGATACTTAGGGGATATTCTAGTAATGTATATACCTATTAATAAGGGTTATAGGAGGGTTAAGTAAGAACGATAAATTATAGGGCGGCTTTATCGTCGCCGTGTATAACCTAAAAGTACCTAGAGCGAGTTAGGATATACCGCTATACGTACGGACGCGATTTGGCTAAAACTTAGAGAGTATATTTTATAAGGGCCCTAGATAAGGCCTTAAAGATTTAACGGTAATTTATAAAGTAGTTATCAATTAGTATTAAATCGTATATTAATTTTTAATTTACGGGGAAGGCGCTAAATATACGCTAAACTTTAAATACGGCTCTTCGGGTACGCCCGTAGAGCCGTATTTTTAATGTATAGAGGCTTAAAAATCCTTTTATAGGAGTATTAATAAGCTTTTATATAAATTATTAAAGATTTAAAGTAGCCCGAAAGATATTAAATTTAATCTTAAGAAGGGCTTTAGTAAATTTATTAACGATTTGATTTATTATAGGGATATAGTGGAATTTGATTTCGCCTAATACGATCTTTTCGCGTTAGAAGTAGTATTATAAATTAATATATTTAATACGATTATAATCTTAGGGGTTTTTAGCTAGGGTTATAGTACCCTAGTTATTATAAAAAATAATTATAATAAATACGAAGTATATAGGCATCGTGAAAAAGGTGATAAATATATATAGTACGTTAACGAGTAGTATTAGTATATAGTCTTTGGATTTACCCCTAGTATGGGGTATAGGGGTAATAGATATTAATTATTTTAATAACCGTTTAAGTTAAATAGTTTCTTTAATAGTTTATGTTTAGCTAGCGTATTCGGCTTTATAAAATAATAACGTAACAGTTAGTTAGTGTTTAGATTACTAGTTAATAACTATACTACCGAGATTAAACGTATAGCTAGAGGTAGAGCGTCGCGTATTATAGTCGCCAGCCTAATTAATATTAATATAGCCCTCTAATAGGGCGAGTTAACCCTAGAATATAAACTTTAGGTATAACGTACCGCGTAGGTAACGGAATATACATTTAATTATAATTTAATAGGTCTTATCGGGGTTAGAAGTATAACGGCTTATTATTAATACCGCGAATACGATATTAGGCCGTGTATTTATTATTATATATATAAGTGATCCGATAGCTAATTAGTATATAGTTAAAAAGGTAGGTTTAGCCTAGTAGCCTTTATCCGTAGAGATAAACCTAATTATTAGGTCTATTAAAACTCTTATAGCTTTAACCTTAATATTCTATATATTATAGTTCTTAAATACCCTTTTTAGGTAAGCCTCCTAGCTAAGGGATAATATATGATTAAAGCGATCGCGCGCGACTTTAAGGCCTAAGTAATGGGTAATAAGCCCGAGATTAATTATCTTATACTTATCGTTTAGCTATTATTTAAGTTAAGTAATAATAACCTTCCTAGCACTAGTAATTAATATATTATCGATATATAAGGTAATAATTAGCTAGGTATTATAATTAAAGAAGATATTAAAATCCGTATTTAAGGGTATAAAACCTAGCTTAGTAAGGAAGGTAGTAAAAATAGTATATTATATACGAGGGGATTACTTAAGCCTATATAGGGCACGTTTTAGTAGGTATATATAACTTAAACTATTACTAAAACCGGTAGGTTATTCGACGTAGATTTTATCGTTATCGATCTCGTTATAGAGAAACGTAGTTTATACGTCTATTTATTCGAGCTCCAGGTCGAACGCCGCTATAATTACGAATAATACTTTATAGTTTATAGGCTTAATTATAGAGGTAAACGTCTTATTAAAATCGATTTTTTAGTATTATTTAAAGCTATATACTACCTAACGGGCTTTGTAGCGAGTAACCTCGCTAGTAGCGCTACGCTTAAATTTATAAACCTATTTACCGCGAAGGATTTTTCGATTATAGGGTAGGTTGGCTAGTATTTAGGTACTATTAATTAAAAGTAAATTAATTTCGGCCTTTATACCGAGTTACTAGTATATTTTATTTAAGGTATTAATTATAGCCTCTTTATATATCTTAGGTTTATATAATTTATATAATAACGCCTTAACTAATAGTATTATTAGGTCGGGGGAAAGGGTAGGTTCGCGTAGCTCTAAATACCTATCGAGTACCTTTATTAATATTACGGGCGAGGCGGAGGCGGGGGAATATTAGGCCGGATCTATATCGTCTAATAAATTAAAGCCCGAGGACTCTGGTATTATTACTCGCGATAATATATCGTTTATAGTTAGTAGCGGTTATGGCGCCTAGCTAGGGCTAGGTATATTAGCTCTTAACTTTAATAATCGTAACGAGATAATATATTTAATAGGTCGTTATAGGGGGGCTATAGTAAACTTAGAGTTATTATTACTATATCCGTAGTCGTCGATATTTGATTCTATATTAATAGGAGGTTTATATAAATCTAAGGTATTTTTATATTTTATTATAATATCGCCCCCCTAACGGGGAATTATTCTAGAGATCTTATTAACTAGCGGAATTTATATCGTAGTATATTTATTTCTAATATAGCGCTCCTCGGTCTATTAAACCTAGGTAAAGCGGAGTATTTTACCCATAGGTATTAATATTCGATAGAAATAGTTACCCTTATACCTAATAAGGGCGCCCTTAATACTACGTTAGGTAAACTTCTACTAGTTTTTACCTATAATATAATAATCTTAATATAGGCCGATTTAGTTAATATTATATAAATATAATAAATTAGGACGTATTCTAATAGAGCCTTTATAGGGCGTAATATCTATTATAATAATAAAAGACCGATTTCGGAGCCAGTTTATAGTCGAGATAAACTCTAGAATTAGTATTTTATTAAGGCCGTTATTATTTAGTAGGGCGTATACCTTCTAGAGTAAAGTTTAGTTAACGCGTTTTAATATATTATTTATTTAAGGGTTCCTAGGGATAGAGTAACTCTAGACGATATTATATTCGTACCGGTAATCGGCGAACGCCTTATTAACGTATATAAGATTTTTATCGGTATAGAGATAATGGATACGGTAGTCGCTATATTCTTTAACGGACCTATAGCTACGAAAGGCGTTAAATACGTTTATTTTATTAGGTATAAAATAGTAGTAGTTATATTTAAATTTATCGTTAATATAGGTAATTATAAAGCCGAAGTTATAAGCCCTAAAATTAATAATATTATTATAAATAACGTTATATTCGAAACGGCCCTTTCGTAGGCTGCGCTTATACGAATAAGCGTATATCTTTATAACGTTATAAATCTTATAACCGTTATCGCCCTTAATTTTTAATAGGTCGATACCGTTAGTTATTTTAAATAACCGCACTACGTTATCTTTCCCTAAATAACCGAGTCTCTCGTATTATTAGGTTAGGGCTTTAGTATTAATAATAACTAATACTAACTACTATTAATTTATATATAGAACGTAGAGGTTATAGTTTTATAAGATTATAATAATTCCTTTAGATCCGATAAAGATCCCTTTAGAAATAAAGCCTAAGGAGTAACTAGCTCGTTAAAGTTTAGTATAGGAAATAAAGTTAAAACCGCTATTTAGAATATATATAACGTTATTAACCTTAAAGTATTATACGCCTTTATCGCCTAAATATAGTAGCCGAATAACGCCGTTACTATATAGCGTTAGGCCGCCCTTAAAGTTATTAATATTATCGGCGCCCTTAAGTTTATCGTACTCTATAAAAGTAGAGCGATTATAGTTAATATAGACGGTAGTACCGGTATCTAAGATCTAGAGTTTAGAAATATTAACTATAATACCTATAAGGGCGTAGTAGTGTTCTATATTTCTTAAATTAGATTTACCTTCGGTATTAAACCTCTAGCGCTTATTTAATTTATCGGATTTATTATCTTTACTTTTATTATTTTAGCTTTTATTATTATCGTTATTATTTTTAATAATAGTATTATTATTACCTCTACCGCCGCCTTTACCGCGGTTACCTCGACCGCGCCGGCTACGGTCGCGTTAGTTATTATAATTAAGATTATCGTACTAGGGTTTATTATAAATAATATAATACCGTACCCGCCTAATGAAGTTAGCGTAGTAGGGGTACGATCGAATAATTCCTTCTTAATTAGGCCCTTAGATACGTTATAGTTTTAAGGTATATACCGTAAATACTAATTAATTATAACTAGCGCTACTAGCCTATAAGTATAATATATTACGGAAGCGAGAGATCGCTATATTTAGGGTAGTTTTAATAATACTATTAATATTAAATAGGTCGTAGTCTTCAGCGAATATTTTATAGTAGTATTAATAATCGGCGTTAAGGTTACGGTAGAATTATTAAATTATAAAGTTATTATTAAATTTAAGGTAGTTAAAGTTATAGAGCTCGTTATAAACCTCCTAAAATTTACTAGCGTAGTCGCTAAAACTATCGTATTAACTAGTAGTAAATTAATTAAGTTTAGTTAGTATCTTATATAGGTAACCGGAGTTATAAGGTTTAAATTCGTTTATAATAATTATCTAGGCTATAATAACGACCTTATCGTTTTTAATTTTAGCGTAGGTTATAGGGGCGATAATACGACGGAGGATATTATAAATTATCTTATTATTAATAAACTATTAATACGTAGTATCGATATTATAGTTAAGTTTACCTACGTCTAGTTCTAGGGCTATAATAAGTAGATCTTCGAGATATTCCTATAAATCCATTATATTAAAGTTATTACGTATATCCTACTTCTATTTAACGAAGCCTTTTATTAAATTTAAGGTTTCGATTTTAATAAATACCTAAATAGCCTTTACGAATACCGATATACTAGCGGTAACCTAGGTATAAGGCCGAATAATTTAATATTACTAGGTAGTTCTAGTATTAATTTAAAGTAGTTAAAACTAGCTAAAGAGTCGGATCGATAGCGGTATATATATATTATATTAACGTCTCTTTTATCGTCGTACGTATATATTTTATTATAGAGGTAGTCGATTATTTATTTAGTCTACTAAAAGGTACGGAGCTAAAGTCTTTAGAGGGTATATTACTATTTAGTAATTAAATAAAGAGGTTTAGCTTTAAGATACTCCAGGTTTTATTTTTATTTTAATAGTTATTACTATTATAATCGTTCTAAACGACGAGGCTAAAAACTTAGAGGATAGTATATTTAGAGTTTAGCTCGCTATTATTTTATATAAAAGAATAAGGGTGAATAGCTTTAATAGTTATTTTAATAGTAGGAGTTATAATCGTAGTTATAATTTATAATTATAGTTATAGTATTCTTTCCCCCGACTACGCAGTTATAAGTCTATTCTTAACTATTAACGCTGTTAACACTATTAACGTTTATTTTTTTAAGGCGGTAAACGAGCTATAACGGTAATTAATTATAATTATTCTAGGCTTTAAAAAGACCTTATAAACTTAAAGTTATAATACGCCGGTAACGATTATAAGAAGTTATATAGAGGTATTAACGATAATAAATAACTATCGTATATAACTACCCTTAAGGTATTTATTTAGGTATATATAAAATACGCTAATATTAGCCGATTACGGCGATTAGCTACTCCCTAGTATAATAATTAACTACTTTCTAGTTATAGTAAAACTACTAGTGATTAGGCCATTTTCTGGCGGTATATAAACTCTATATAAACGATTAGCCACTTTCTAACGTATACTATATAGTATAATTAACTACTTTCTAGTAGTTATATATATAGTTTATTAGGTCATTCCCTAGTAGAGGCGGGGCCGGCGGAACTATATTCTATATACTAAGACCCTACTTTAAAAAAAATTTACGGGCGTAATTAATACGCCTTAAACGTAGTTACGATAACGTAATAACGTAATAGCGCCGTATTACTACTATTAATACTATAATAATATAATGAGTATATAGCGGATATATACGTAGAGCCCGGGCTTATAACCTATTAAATTATAATAGGTAGAAACACTTCTTAATTAATTATCTACGGAGGATAAAAGCGAATATACGTGTAAGACCCTAATACTAAGTATTGCCAAGTATCTATTTACTAAATAGTTACTAAGTAGTCCTACACTCCTGTATTCCAACACTCCGAAGCGAGGTTATAACTAGTTAGTTCCGGTTTACGTTTCTCTAGGCTACCGGTAATATTATAATTATTAAGTTATTACCTATATAAATTACGTATTATTAAGGTATTCGGTTTAATCGTACGATTTAATATATTTATAGGTAATTAATATTATACCGACTTGAATATCCTTTATTAATATATAATAAAGGCGCGTCGGGTATATTAAGAGCTAATCTTATATACTATAATAATAATATCTACGGAAGGCTTCGGTGATAAGGGTAATAATAATAATAATAAAAATAAAAATAAAGCCTTAGGTAATATCTTCTTATAGGTAGTTTATTCTAGCTCCGATTTAGATAAGGAAATAGTACTACTACTTATAGCGCGGAAAAGGGGTAAATAGAAGGGTAAATAAAAGACTAAAGTACCGAAACCTTTAACTAATAAATTCTAGAGGCTTTTAATATTATTTAATATATATATAGGCCTGCACCTTACGGAGAATATTAAGGAATATATAATAGTTATAAATTCTAATATCCTAGCTAGCGAGCTCGCTAAAGTATAAATAATTAAATAAATATCTTATAATCCTACTACTTGAGGTTAATATCGTTTTAGAATCTTTAAAGATATAGCCGACGCCGTTACTCCTCCTAACTTTATAGGATATTTATTCGCTCGAGATATTATAAAATAATCCTTATAACTAGGGCTAGTAAAAGTATAGGACTATAATTACCCGGAAATAATAAAAGTATTTAGGTTACTCGATACGTAATATCTAGCGCTTATAAAAAACTTTATATTAATTAGGGAGTAGACTACCGAGGACGATAAAGAGGGTCTCTATAATATAACTAACAATAACGAATATAAGTCTGTATAACTATTAATAAGGGGTTTCGAATTAAACCCTTTCTTCTATATTAAGGTATCCGTTAATTTAATAAAACTTAATCTATAGTATAGGTTTATTTAGTATCTAATAACAGCCTATCGGAATGAATATAGAATATATATATTAGATTTAGGCCAGAAGGCACTAAAATAATACCGTAGAATTATTTATATAAATCCGTAGGTTACCTTCGGAGTCGTAAAAGTTATATAAATATTAACGAAACCTTCCGTAGAACTAATCGTCGTTATATTTATAATATAAATAACTACCTATTTATTAGTAATATTAAGGTTAGGCTAGTATAATACTTTTATTATATTTATCGCCGGAAGAGGTATACGTTTCTAGTTATATATATTATAACTCCGTTACTAGAGTAAAATCTAGAGGTAATTAATAAGATAAATATAAATCGTCCGATCTTAGACCTAGTATTAGGATTATTAATATATCGTTTCGAGGGGATTTAATGAATATATAAACTTCTAGCTCTTTTTTATAAAATAATCTATATAATTAATACTCCTAGTAAACCAGATTAGCCTAATAAGGCGCGGTATATTATAGAATATATATAGGGGGTAGTATATTTGTAATAGTTAAAGAAAGTAATAATTTAATAAGGTAATATATTAATAAGGAGAAAGAGTAGTAAGATAATAATAATAGTCCTAGTAATAAGATAATAAGGTAAAAAGGTAATACTTTAATAAAATAATATTCAACGAAACGGCTTTAAGGGGATAGGCGAAAGACTTTAATATAAGAGATAAAAGGCTTCGATAGGATAATATTTTTAATAGTATAGAAGTCTTTTATATAGCTAGTAATTGTTCTAGCCGGTAACTATAGGCGGTAGCGAAGGGTAAAGTAGTAGTATAAGTAGCGTAGTTATATAATTATTAACCCTATAATCTACTAGATTGATTCCGTTTTATAACCGTTATCCGATTATTATTTAACCGTTTACTCTCTCTAAACTATTAACGGTTAATAGTTTTAAGAAGGGGAGGTATAACGGTTAATCGAGGTTATTAACCGTTTAATAACCGTTATATAACCGCTATATAACCGCTGTTATACTAGTTTTCAACCGTTGTTTTCTAGTTTATAGTAGGCGAGTTAACCGTTATCGAATAATCTTATAACCTTGTAGATAGATAGGATAGTATATAGGATATAAATAATAAATAAAAAAAATTTAACTTTGTATAAACTCTTCCGTTAAAGCTAGATATATTAAAATAATAGATTCGATATTATACTCTCTTATTTAAGATTATATAGAAGCCTTTAATAATTATCCCTTCTATAATATTAAAAAGTTATATAGTATTAGAGAATAAAACGTATATTATAATAATATTAATATAATTCTTATAATTTGATTTATATTATATTATCCGTAATAAAACTCCGCGAAAGATATTCTTTAATATAACCGAATATATTAATAAGTTTATAAAGTTATAATACTCCCGTATATAAAGATCTTTAATTAGGATTACCTCTAATAAGGTATATTATATATAGATAAATAAATCTATCTTCCTTAAAGATATTATCTATATTAAGGGTTCATATCTATATTATATTAATTATATTAGTTTTTTAGTCGAGATTATCGATTAGTATCTAAAATAAAAGTGGATATTAAATAATATAAATAATCTTTACTATATATTTTTAGATTAGATTTTCTTAATGATTATAAATGCTTTTTGTTTAAGAATATCTCCTTTAAATAAACTCTAGATATTATTAATTATTATCTTAATATATATCTTAATCGAGAATATTATAAAGATAAAAAGGAAGAGGAGGTTATTTATCTTAATAATTAATTTTATATTAAAAGGGTTTTTAGTTTATAAATATTTATTATTAGGCCTTTATATTAATTATATTAAACTCGTATAAAGTTTAAGATAACTAACTTTAACCGTAAATATCTAGAAACTTTTATTAATAATTATTATACCTCTTTACTATATATATTATTTATTAATAAGTTTAGGGTATATCGGAATATATATTAAACTCTTAAGGTTTTTTATTTAATCCCCGTATACCTCGATTATATAGAGTATACGAAGCTAGTAAATATATATATATATTAATACTAAGGCCTTATAATATAAATATTATTAAATTTATTATAACTTTCCGTAGGCTTATTCAAGACCTAGACTAAAGATTAAAGCAAGAAATAAATAATAAAATAAAGTCGGTATATATTTTTAATATAATATTCCTCGGGATTATATCTTAATAAGTTAATAACGGGGGTTTTATATAATATAATATTTAAAGAGGATATCGTATATACTTTTATCTAAATAAAGAGAGAGTAGATCTAGATTATAATATTATTTAGAATAAAAGATATTATTAGGAGATTATTAAATAAAGAGAATATATAAAAACTTCGATATCTATAAATATTAGATTTTAAATATTATTAATTACGAAGCTTACTCTAGCCCTCGATCTTATTTAAATATAAATTTATAATACTCTTTATTCCGAATAAAAAGGGTTTAGGCGTATTATTTAAAACTTTTTTATAATATTAATCCTTAAGGTAATAAATATTATATTATTATATATATAGAAGCTTTTTAGAATTTTAATTCCTACCGAGCTAAAATCGAATTTATAGCCTAGTATTTTATATTTAATTATAATCTTTATTAGAAGTTAATAAAGTTATTACTTTAATACCCTTAATACTCTAAGCAATATTATAATTAATTAATTCCGATTTACGTTTTTTTAGGTTACTAATAAGACTACAATTATTAAATTATTATTTATATAAACTATTATTAAAGTATTTAGTTTAATTATATAGTTTAATATATTTATAAGTAATTAATATTATACCGAACTAAATATCCTCTATTAATATATAATAAAGGCGCGTCGGGTATATTAAGAGCTAATCTTATATATTTCAATCATAGTATCGACGGAAGACTTCGGCGATAAAGATAATAATAATAATAATAATAATAATAATAAAGCCTTAAATAATATTTTATTATGAATAGTTTATTCTAGCTCTAATTTCAATAAAATAGTACTATTACCTCTAGCGCGAAAGAAGGGTAAAAAGAAGGGTAAAGTACTAAAATCTTTAATTAATAAATTCTAGCGGCTCTTAATATTACTTAATATATATATAAACTTATACTTTACGGAAAATATTAAGGAATATAATATCCTAGCTAGTAAATTAAAATATAAATAATTAAATAATTATTATCTCGCTACTTAAGCCTAATATTTCTTTAGAATTTTTAAAACTATAACCGATACCGTTACCCCTTTTAACCTTATAAGATATTCATTCGTTTAGGATATTATAAACTAATCTTTATAATTAAGATTAATTAAAGTATAAGACTATAATTATTTAGAAATAATAAAAGTATTTAGGTTACTCGATACGTAATATCTAGTACTTATAAAGAGCTTTATATTAATTAGGGAGTATATTACTAAGGATAATAAAAAGATTCTCTATAATATAATCGGTAATAATGAATATAAATTTATATAGTTATTAATAAAGGGTTTCGAATTAGACCCCTTCTTCTATATTAAAATATCCGTTATTTTAATAAAGTTCAATATATAATATAAGTTTATTCAGTATCTAATAATAGCCTATCGGAATGAATATAGGATATATATATTAGATTTAGGCTGGAAGGTACTGAAATAATATTATAAAGTTATTTATATAGATCCGTAGATTATCTTTATAAATATAAGCACTAATAAAGCCTTCCGTAGAACTAATCGTCGTTATATTTATAATATGAATAACTACCTATTTGTTAGTAATATTAAGATTAGGTTAATATAATATTTTTATTATACCTATCGCCGGAAGAGGTATATAGTTTTAGTTATATATATTATGAGTTCGTTACTAGAGTAAGATCTAGAGGTAACTTTTAAAATAAATATAAATTATCCGATCTTAGACCTAGTATTAGAATTATTAATATATTATTCTAAAGGGACCTAGTAGATATATAAATTTCTAACTCTTTATTATAAACGATTTTTATAATTAATACTCCTAGTAAGCTAGATTAGTTTAATAAGGCGCGATATATTATAGAATATATATAGGGGGTAGTATATTTATAATAATTAAAGATAGTAATAAAGTAATAAGGTAATATATTAATAAAGAGAAAGAGTAGTGGGATAATAAGAATAGTCCTAGTAATAAGAAGAGGTAATAAAATAATAAGGTAATATTTAGCGAAACGGCTTTAAGAGGATAAATAAAAGACTTTAATAAAAGGGACGAAAGACTTTAATAAAATAACGTTTTTTATAGTATAGAAGTCTATTATACGGCCGGTAGTTATTTTAACCGGTAATTATAAAGTAGTAGTATAAGCGAAGTAATAGTATAAATAGCGTATTTATATAGTTATTAATCCTATAATCTACTAGATTAATTCCGTCTTACGACTATTATCTAGTTATTAATTAATCGCTGTCTAGCCGCTAGTTAACTATTATCTAATTATTAATTAACCGTGTATAACCGCTATTTAACCGTTTATTATAAACGATTTATTAACGGTTAATAGTTTTAAGAAGGGGAGGTATAATATTAATCGAGGTTTATTACCGTTTTCTAACTATTTTATAACCGCTTTTTAACCGTTAAGATACTAGTTTTTAACCATTATATTCTAGCTTATAGTAGGCGAGTTAACCGCTATTGAATAATCTTATAATCTTATAGACGGACGGGATAGTATCTAGTATCGTAGTCGCCGGTTTAATTAATATTAATATAACCCTCTAATAGGGCGAGTCGACTTTAGAAGATTAACTTTATACGTAGTATCCCGCGTAAATAACGAAAGATACGCTTAACGGCGGCCTAATAAGATTTATCGGGGTTAAAAATATATCGACTTATTATTATTATTACGTAAACGATATTAGGCCGCGTATTTATTATAATATATATTAATAAACCGATAGCCGATTAAGAGACGATAAAAGAAGTAGATTTAATTTACTATTTATTATCGGCCAGTATAAGTTTAATTATAAGATATATGAAAACTCTTATAACTTTAGCTTTAGTATTATAGATATTATAATTTTTAAAGACTCGTTTTAGGTAGATTTCCTAGTTAAGAGATAATATATAATTTGGGCGATCGCGCGAGATTTTAAAATTAAGATAATATATAATAAAGCCTAGGTCGATTATTTTATATTTATTATTTAGGCGTTACTTTAGTTAAATAATAATATCTTTTTAAAATTCATAGTTAGTATATCGTTAGTATATACTATAATTATTAACTATATTTTATAGTTAAGAAATATATTAAAGTTAATACTTAAGGGTATAAAGTCTAGCTTAATTAAGAAATTCGTAAAAATAGTATATTATACTCGAGGAGATTATTTAAATCTATATAGAGTATATTTTAGGAAGTATATACGGCTTAAACCGTCGTCGAAACTAGTAGAAGATTTTATATATAGATTTTATTATCGATTAGGTTGTATAAGAAAATTATTTATTTATTTATTTTCCTTCCTAAACTCTAGGTCGTAAGTAGTTATAATAATAAATTATATTTCCTAATTTATAAATTTAATTATTAAGGTGAACGTCTCGTTAAATTTAATTCTATATTATTATTTAAATTTTTATACTACGTAGCGAGCTTTATACCGAATAATCTCGTTAACAGCTCTATATTTAAATTTATAAACTTATTTACCCCAAAATATTTTATAATTTCGAGGTAGATTCTATAATATCTAAATATTATTAATTAAAAGTAAATCGATTTCGGTATTTATATTAAGTTATTATTATATATTATTAAAGGTATGAGTTATAATTTCCTTATATATTTTAGGCTCGTAAAGCTCGGTAGAATAAAATAAGTTTACGAAACTCTAGATATTTATCTAAAGTTATCGGTATTATAGGTATATTAACGCCGGAACTAGAAGAACGTTAAACCGGTTTTATATTAGATTCGGAATCTGCGTTTTCTAGCGTATTTACGCGAGTCGGTTTAAATTTAGCGTTACTAGTAAGATTTATTTACAAATATTATACTAGTTAAAAACTTAGTATAAATTATAGATTTAATATAAATAATTTTAGTTTAAGCCTTAGTAATATAATATATCTAATTAACCGTTATAGTAACGGTAAAGACCGAATAATATCGTTTACCGATTTAGCGCGGCTAGGCTAGGTAGTTTCTAGTTATAAATTATTCCTATTAAAACTAGTACTATAATTATTAATATTATATTTAGAGTTAATTTATAATTCGTATAACCTTAAAATATTTTAATATCTCGTTATAATGTCGCCCTCTTAACGAGGTATTATTATTAAGATCTTATTAACTAGTATTATACTATTATTTATAATAAGTTTATTACTATTACTAGTATACTCTTTAGTCTTTCGAATTTAAGTAAAGCGGAGTACTTTACCCGTATATATTAATATACGATAATAATAGTCGCCTCTATAATCGATAAATATATCTCTTTTACCGCGATTAGCGAGCTTTTATAAATTTCTATTTATAATATAATATTCCTAGTATAGGCTTATTTAATTAATATTATATAAATATAGTAATTTAAAGTATATTCTAGTAGAGCCCTAATAGAGCGTAATATTTATTATAATAATAAAGAACCGATTTTGTAGCTAGTTTACCGTAGAGATAAACTTTATAATAAGTTTATTATCGAGTCCGATATTAAATAATAGTGTATGTATTTTCTTAAATAAAATTTAGCCGACGCGCTTTAATATACGGTTTATTTAGGGGTTACTAAAGAATAGAGTAACTTTAAACGATATTATATTCGAGATAATAATTAATAAACTGGCTATTAATATATATAAAATCATTATCGGTATAAAGGTAATAAATTCTATAATCTCCGTATTCCTTAATATTTATTTTATTAGAAATAAAGTAATAATAACTACCTTATATTTATATTTGTTATTAATAAAGGTAATTATAAAACCGAAATTATAAACTCTTAGGTTAATAATATCGTTATAAATAATATCTTATTTAAATCGAGCTTATCGTAGGCGACGTTTATATAAATACGCGTATATTTTAATAACGCTATATATCTCGCAATTATTATTCTCTTTAACTTTGGATAGATTGATTTTATTAATTATTGAAAATAATTATATAAGGTTATTTTCACCTAGGTAACTAAATCTCTCGTATTATAAAATTAAGGCCTTAATATTCGTAATAAATAAAGCGAGTTAGAGTTAGCTTTATTTATGTATTTATAAAATATAAAGATTATAGTCTTAAAGAGTCGTAATGATATTTTTAGATCCGATTAAAATTCTTTTTAAAATAAAGCCTAATATATAACTAGTTTACTAGATAATTATCACGGGGTAGACTTTAGTAGGAGTATTACTATAAATATCTACTAAAACGGCGGGCTAAGCCCTACCGCTAGCCCTATCGGGACTAGGGTGATACTAGGATTCTAGTATATTAGGGCCAAATCCTCTATAAAATAATCTATATCTTTTATACTATATACTATTATATTGACCCCTTATTAAATAGTAGTAACGGCGATACTAACGTAGAACCATACCTCTTCTATATTAATGAGAACGATTATACTAGTTATAAGTAGTAAAATAACCCCTAAAACGGCCAATATACTCCCTATTAACTACTATATTCAAAATAGTTTACTCCGTATCGACAGCGAGTTTTATTTATTTAATACTTCTATATCGTACCTTACTACCTTAAATAAATATTTCTAAACTCTTTATTAAGTTATCAAAATAACCTATTCAATACCCTTTTTATTTAGGGTATCTATAGTAAATACTAAACTAAATATTTAGAACGTCTCTTTATTTATTTCCCTTTTATTAATATAGTTATTTATTTTAGTAAACTACCTATTAGGTAAATATCTAGCCTAATAAATATATTATTAACTATATCTCTTACGCTTCCGTTATAGAAAAAAAACACTAGAATACTAGTCTTTTAATACTACTTTTATTATTCGCCTAGTATTACGACTTTTAATATTTATTATTAATTATTACCCTAGTTATTACCCTAGAAGAAACTTAATTAAGCTTTATTATAATTAATTTTACTTTCTATTTATAAGAATTCCTACTATTAAATAAATATATCCTAAAATAGGTAGAAGTTACTTTTAATATTAGACGAGTAGTTACCTAGATAATTATATAGTCTCTTTGTCCTCCTATTAAAATACCCCTTTAATATTTATTAAGGAGGGGCTGGAAAGCGAAGTAATTTAACGATAACCTTTCGGAGTATACTAAGTTTAAATAACCTATTATATAACTACCTTAGGTTATAGATAAGATATCCGTAATACCGTTTATCGGTATTTTTTAAAGGGATATTAAAGAGCTACGTTAATACTTATAAAAGGAATAGTCTTTAGAGGACGAACCTAAAAATAAAGAAACTATAACTCCTCTCGAGCCCGAGTAACCTACTATAGATTCCGAATAAATAATATAATTTATAGAATCGCTAGAAATTTAGGCCCTTATTATTAGGTTAATAATTAGGATAAAGAAAGACCTAATAAAATCTTAAGGCTTATTAGGAGTAAATAATTTAACTAGTTAAAACGGTACTAGTATTAGAGTAAACGCCTAGAATAAACTAAAACTCGAAAAGATTAAATTCTTCGACTTTAAGGGCGATAGGAAGGATGACCTATTTATTTTAGAAAAATATATTATATATAAAAATATTTTCGACTTTAAGAATCGCGTTAACGATATAATTAAATAATACGGCGAAGAGGAGGTATAAAAGCTTTTATTTTTATATCTTAAAGAAATGACCCTTAAATAATTCTCGAATAAACTAAATATTAATATTAAATTATTAATACGTACCCTCGCTAGCCCTAAATAAATAGGTCGTTTTATTAAACGATTTAAAATAAAGACGCTAGAAGTTATATATAAACTTCGTTTTAGTAAATATAGATTTATTTAGGTACGCACTAATAAAACGCCTAAATAATATATAAATAAAATATTTAACCTAACTAAAACCGCCGATATTCCTAGTATATATTAATAAATATCTATAATCTACGATTATATTAACTCTAATTTTAAGTCTTTTATTAATCCGTTTAAACCTAGCGTCTTATTAGATAAATTCCTTAATTTATTTAATACTAAAGAAAAAGTCTAGTTAGGAATAATACGAAGTAATAAAACGATTAGGCCTCTACCGCCTTTTAAGCTAGAGAGTTTATAGTAGGGCTAGTAGAATTATTAATAACCTAACTAGTTCCGGCTATAGTAGAACTAGTTACTTTAAGTTACTTCTTATTAATTTATTAATCTAGTTTATTAGAATATATTAAATATCCCTTAAACGTAGTAGTAGCCTTATTAAATTTAACTATTATTTATTTAGTTATAGATTACTAGTAATAGTACTAGAAATATATCTTTCCCTCCTAGAAATAGAAATCGTCCTAATTATTAACCGCGCTAAGAAAACCGCGGGTTTATAACCGGTAATTATAATTTTAATTATTTCGGGTAATAATAAATACCCCTTAGGCGTATAATTACTTACTATAAAACCGAGGTATAAAAGAACCGCTCTTAAGAAAACGGTATTATAGAGTTATAAATAGAAGAATAATTTACGCCTAATATTAATTACGTTAATAAATAGAGCCAGGATTAGTAGTAAAAGGATTATAATAATAAATAAAACGAAATAGCCGGTTATTAGATAACTATCGTCGATTCGCCTAAATAAGTCGAGTACCGTATTTATAAAGAGTTATTCTCTTCTAAAAACGTATTATATATATATTTTAAAAGTTAAGATTTAGGTAGGAACCCTATTAAAGCCTCCTACCCTAAATATTTAATTATAAATATTATTTAGAAGAGTAAACAGTCTTTAGTAATAAATAAGAATATAGAAACCTATTACTAGGCTAGAACGAAGCACGAATTACTAAAATAGAAACTCATTATTAAATTAAACTATAACTCTTCTAAAAATACGAGAATAGGATAAGTATTTAGGAAGTACCGGTACACTAGTATTCGGGTCGGATTAAACTTTAAAATTAAAATAGAAAAAAGCTATAAAGATATTAATTATAAAATAATTATCGCCGATTATAAATTTATAGTATACTTCCTTCTAAAAGCTAGAATCCGTACTATAATAACTCTACTCTAAATTACTAGTATTAGTATTAACCGCTATATTATTTTTAAATATATTATTACCTCTTTATACCTCCCCGGGAAAGATAAGAGCGGTAATAAAATAATAACCGAAACCGCCCCTAGGGAAGTCTATATTATAGATAATTTTAAAATAAATATATTTATTAATATAAATATTATAACCCCTAAAGAGATTAATATACTAGTATTTTAATAAATAGCCTATATCGGTAGTTATAAAATAAAGTACCCTATCGACGTTTAATTAAAAAGTATAAGTATAAACCGGCTAGTATATACTACGAAATTAAAAATTATCCCTCTATAAATTACGGTAATTATCGAAGTCTATAAATTTAATCTACTAGTATAAGACTACTTTTTTAAACTAGTAGATACTAACGTATACCTCTTTATCGGAATCGTTAACGATAGAATAAAATTAATACTTATAAAGAATAAAACGGATAAATATATTAAAATCTCTAGGAATATAAAACTAGGCTAAATAGTCGAGGTTTAATTTAATAACTACTATAGTATTATTATAAATAATAATAATATTCGCGAGCTCGCTATACGAAGGCCTCTTTAAGAGTATAAAGAAACTTTTATTAAAAACGCTTTTAATAGTATAATTACCGCTAGTACTAGTTTTTTACTTCTTAAATAATTTTTAGAGGGTAAAGATATAAAGAATTTAATTAGTTCCCGGCCTTCTATTTTATTAATAGAGGTAACTATTTCGGTAAAGAATAATATCCTTTTAAACGGTATTATTATTTATAATAAATAACCGGAGCTAGTAAAGATTATTAATTAATTCTTTATCCTTTAAGTAGAAGGAGGCTTTATTAATATTCTAGAAAATAAATAAATACGTATATTACTTCGCGCCGATTAGGAAGATAAAGTACTTAAAACGGTATATATTTATCCTATAAATAACGAGAGCCGGAAAATTATTAACGAAATCTTTAATAAACTATATATTTAGGGACGGTTTAAATAGACGATATAAACTACTTTATTTAATCTCCTAGTCTTCGTTATTTAGACTATAAAATTAGACGGTATTAAAAAGAGCCGTATCGTTATTAATATTCGAGGTTTAAATATTATAGTTATAATAGACGTCTATTATTTACCTCTATAGAATAATATAATTAGCGTCGTTAAGAGTTATCGTTAAATTACTATTATCGACGCGGCTAGTTTCTTCTATTAATAGCGAGTATACCCTAAGAATAAATATAAATTCACTATTATATTATACCGCGGCTAGGAGATTTTTAATATTACGATAATAAGATTTAAGAACTCGTTTATATACGTATAACGATAAATAGACCGGATCCTACGTATTTATAAAATATTCGCCCGAGTATATATCGATAACGTTATAATATTCTTTTAGACCCTCGAGGATTATATTTAGTACCTATATATAATATTTTCTTTATTCGTTAAATTTAATATTTTAATTAACCCTAAGAAGGTATTTATTAATTATCCGTTAATTATACTATTTAGCTAGAAAGTTAACTCGTTCGGGTTATTAATTTCTAAAGAAAAGTTTATAACTATTAAATAACTAATTTTCTCTTAAATATTAACAGTATTTAAAATATACCTAAGAATAATTAATTAGTTAAAAGATTATATTAAAAATTATACTACTCTAGCTAGGCCTTTATAAAATAAGAAAACCGCGCTATTAAATAAAATACCCTCTATAGGCGCTTAACGATAAAAATATACTAAAAAATAAAGTTTTAAGTCACTTTCTCTATAGGAGATCCGTTTATTTAAAGTTATTTAAAATACTCTTTCTAAATCTTTCTTTCTATATTATTTTAATAATAAAAAAGAGTTATTTATCGACCTTAATATTAGTAAGGAATTCGGTTACGAGGTTATAATTTATTATATTATAAAAAAACTGAAAGACCTTTATTTTAATTAAAAGTAGATTTAGTTTATTCTTTTCCTTAATCGACTTTTTAAGGATATAGAAATACGCTATTAACCTACTAAAATAAAATATAGATATTTATTAAAATTAAATATATAGTCGAATTAGCCTCTAAAATAGTCGTCTATACTAATTATAAAGCTATGTTTAGTATAGTTAAATAAATAAATATAACTACCTTATTTACGGTAAAGACTAATTTACGTATCGTACGGGCCTTAGATTATATTCAGTGTTTTTAAAATATAAAGATCCGTTATAAACCTAGTATTAAATATATAGTACTAGATACCCTATCCCGACTATAATAGAAGGACGTAGTTAAGGACTTTTTAGAAAGCGAGTTAAATATACTCTAGGTATATATATATAAAGTCTATATATTAATAAAGATAAATATATAGTTTAAATAAGAATTATTTTAAAAGTACTAGAATAACGACTTTTAAATTAAAATAAATTATATATTTAACTATAACGTAGAAACCGGCGAGTACGCTATAGATCTTCTATTTTCGAAGGGGGGTAACGACTTAATATAGTATACCGATAATTTAACTACTAATCGCGTATATATACCGGAGCGCCTATATATACCTTCTTTATATATTAAAGTTTTATTTAATATTATATATTCTAGCTTATATATAGGAAGATATAAATATTATAAAATAATAACTAGGTACTAGTATATATATAAACTAAATAAAAAGCTAGGAGAGTATTTACGATACTATTTATAATATTAATTATTCGGTACTCTTAAATATAAACTTTATAAAGTATTATAATTTATTCTTATACCGCCCTCTTTTTTTATATAATTTCTATCGATTTTATCCTAGTTTTACCCCTTTCGTAGGAAGGATTCGATAATATTATAATCGTTATATACAAATTTTCTCGAAAGGTAACCGCGATTCTAGGAAAATTAATATAAAAAGTAAAGTAGTAAATAAATATACTATTATATCGTTTATATTTAATAAACTAGAGTATTCCGAAGGCTATTCTTTCCGATTATAATTATAAGTTTATAAATACTCTATGAAAGACTTTATTTAATAAGTTTAAGGTAAATTTAATATTCTCTACTACTTATTATCTATAAACGGATAGATTAAGCGAGTATATAAATTAGACTATTAAAATTATATTACGATTCTAGATCGTTACTTTATAAAACCCTAAAGCCTAGGAAGAGGTACTATCTTTTATAATTATATAATATAATAATATATTTTCCTAGCCTATTAACTATACCCTAAATAAAATAACTTTCAGTTTCACCGTTAATAACGCGTTAGACTTAGGAAGTTAAGAGAATAATATTTTATTAAAGAAATTAATATATATTTAAACTTCGGATATAATTACCTTTATTTAAATATATAATAAAGAGTATTATAATTATATTTATTACCTCTAGTACTTCCGTGAAAGAGACTAGGCCTTACTATATTTATATAAAGATTATAATATTCCGGTAAATAAATTTACTAGTTATAAATACGATTAATAAATAACTAGTTTATTTAAGATTGTTAACCGTATCGGTAGGCTCGTATACTACTTTAATATCCCGGAAAATTAGAAGATTTATAACGTATTTTTAATAATATAGTTAGAGTAATACCTACTACCGGATTAAGACCCTTTTAAATATCCACGGCCTATTAACTTTAGAGTAATAGAAACCGAGCGAGACGATTTAAAACTAGAATAAAAATAAGATTATCCTTAATAACCGCGTTATTAAAAAAGGGAAGAGTTATACTACCGAATATCTTCTATCCTAAAAAGGCTAGGGATTTATATAGGACTATTAAATAAATACTAAAAACGTTTTCGCGGACGAACTTATTAAAGAATATAAATAATAGGCTAGATATTAAACTAAATTCTTCTTCTAAAGTCGATAACTCTAGAAGTATAACTATATTTCTCTTTTATATTATCGCCCTTTACTTATCTTTACTAGGAAATAACTACTATATTGAATCTATTTATCGAGCTCTATTTAGAGTACGGGTACTATAATAATATTAAGAGAGTACTATACCGAGAACCGGTATAACTATTCTTTAATAGTTTTAAATTATTCGCCTAGTCGCACGTAAAGCTATATAGCCCGAATATCTTAATAATATATTATATATATACTTCTTTATATAAACTTAGGTATATACCCCTCGTTATCGCTACTTCTTAACTAGGTAGTATACTTATAAGGGAAAGAGCTTCGGATAATATATTAATTATTTAATTATTTAACCGAATCGGGACTAGCTCCGCGCTAAAATAGTTTTAATTCTAGAAGTACTATTAAATAACTTTCCCTAGCTAGCTAGATTTACGTTAAGACTTTACTTTTCTAATATATATTTAGGGCCCTAGTCTTTTAGTATTAATATTCCTATAACGCTATACGTATACGCCCCTATTTTATTAATATTATAATTTTTACCGTTAGTTACCTACGTTATCTTTATAGCCCCTTATCGTCTTATCTCGCCATCGCGATTTTAATACTAAACTTTACGGCTCTATACTAAACTTTAAAGCTCTACGGGTTTACCCGTAATTAATCGATAATTTAGAATATATATTCTTATTTATTTACTTCTATATATAGACGCTATTTACGTTATTATTTACGATACTTTATATAAGTGTATTAACGAGGGCGTTAACTTCTTTTTTTTAAAAAGGGCGATTTATTACGGGGTAGACTTTAATAGGAATATTACTATAAATATTTATTAAGACGACGAGCTAAGCCCTACCGCTAGCCCTATCGGGACTAGGGTAATACTAGGATTCTAGTATATTAGGGCCAAATCCTCTATAGAATAATCTATATCTTTTATACTATATACTATTATATGAACCCCTTATTAATAATATACGAGATAAGATTAAATCTACTTTCAAGAATATATATAAGATTATTAATTTATAGATATTAAATTTTATTATCGCCTAAATATTATAATTTAATAACTCTATTATTATATAATATTAACCCGCCCCTAAAGTCGCTAATAATAACCGCGCTCTTAAACTTAATATATTTTATAAATAATATCGAATATTTAGAGTTTAAAGACGTTGAAGGTAATACTAGTTAAAGTATAATAAAATTCTATATTTCCTTCGGTATCGGCTTTAGCTCGTTTATAAAGCGATTTATCTTTACTTTTATTATTACTATTATCTTTAATTATATTATTATTTCCTTTATTCCCTTTATCGCCGTTATTACCTAGATCGCGGCGGTTACGATTACGCTAAATATTATAGCTAAGATTATTATATTATAATTTATTATAAATAATATAATACCTAACTCGTTTTACGAAATTAGTATAATATAAATAAAATCGAATATTTTTTTAAAACTTAAGACCCAAAACTCGTTATTAAATTATAATATAAATAATAAAAGTAAATTACCTAATACTAATATTACTAGCCTAAATATATAAAGTATTACGAAAATAAGAGATTATTATATTAAAGGATATCTTAATATATTATCGATATTAAATGAATTATTATCTTCGGCGAAGGATTCGTAGTACTATTAATACTTAATATTAAGATTATAATAAAATTATTAAATTATAATATTATCGTCAAATTCAAAGTAACTAAATTTATAAAACTCGTTATAAATACCTTCTAATCGTTAAGGCTATCGTATTTAAAAATAGTAAATTAATCGAGTTTATTTAGAATAATATAATAATCATTAGAGTTACGGGGTCTAAATTTAATTATAATTAATATTTAAATTTATAAAACTATCTTTTTAATTTTAATCTTTACGTATATTACCGGACTAACGATATAACGAAAAATATTATAAATTATTTTACTATCGCTAAATTATTAATACGGAGTTTCGATTATTTATTAGATTTATTAGCGTTGAATTTTAAAGCCTTAATAAGAAGATCTCTAAGATATTTCTATAAATTTATAATATTATAATTATTACGTATTTTTTATTTCTAGCGGACGAAATATTTTATAAAATTAGACTTTATCTAAAATCTAAATAACTTTAAGGTACTATAAAATAATATTATTATTTAAGAAGTTATATTTAATAATTTAATATTATTAAATAATTTTATTATTAATTCGTTTATAAAGTAACTAAAGATAGCTAGCGAGTTATATTAATAATAATATTTATATACTTTATTATCGTATATTTTATCATCGTATACTTTAATATAAATCTTTTTAATTATATATTAGGTTTATTAAAATATATAGATTAGAAGTCTCTTAAAAGTATATTAATATTTAATTATAAAACGAGGTAACTTAGATTTAAACGATTACTACTTCCGTTTTAATAGTCGCTACTATTGTAAATATTCCGAATAACGTAGTTTAAAAACTAGAGAAGGAGATAGTTAAGATTTATTTAAATATAAATTTATAAATAAAGAGTATAAAGGCGAGTAACTTTAATAATTATTTTAATAATAAGAATTATTACTATAACTTGGAGTTATAGTTATTATCTATATTTAGTTATTTCCTAGATTTCGGAGTTCCTAATTTATCTTTTTTTTACGACCGAGCGAAGCGGTAAAAGAGTTACGGTATTAATTAATTACGACGATTCTAAACCTTAAATAGGCGTTATAAATTTAAAGCTATTAATACGCCGTTAATAAAAGTAATGAATTATATAAAGAGGTTACCCGAGTTTAATAATAGTAAAAAGTTACTCTATATAGTTACTCCCCTAAAGTTTCATTTAAGTATATAAGAATTACGTTAATACTAATCGTTTTTAGCTAATTTCTAATAATAAGTTATTTTCTAATAATAGGCTACTTTCTAGCTATAATAAATTTAGTAATAATTAGTTCTTTTCTAATAGTATATAAGTTTTTTATAAACGATTAACTACTCTTTAATATATATTACATAACACGATTAGTTATTTTCTAATAGTTATATATTATAGTTTATTAGGTTATTTCCTAGTAGAGACGAGGCCGGCGGAATTACATTCTAAATATTAAAGCCTTAATTTAAATTTTTTTACGGGCGTAATCTAGTACGCTTTAAGCGCGATTATAATTAAATAAAAGTAATATTATAGAGATACCCCCTTTATTTAGATAGATACTCTCTAGATCGCTAGATAAATACCCCTCCTCATATTTAATTAGTATCCTCGGTTATTATAATTATTAGTATATCTACTATAGGCGATAGTGTTATTAGGTTTTTAAGGTCGTAGATATAGTAGTAAACTAGCCCCAAGAATAAATCATAATAAGTTAATTTAGTAGCTAAACTGACTCAGCGACCCTAGTATAATTTTTTTCTAATTAAAAGACGTCGGATTTAAACGATTTAAGGCCTTTCTATTATAGGCGCGATTTTCGGCCAAGATAAAAACAAAGACAACGAAAATCCTATTTATATTTAGTTTATAACGATCCTATTAATAAACCCTCTCTGCGTAACCTAGTTATATACTATATCTAAAGATCTACCTATTTAGAATCCTAGTATATATAACGTCGTCGTCGCTATCGATTTTAGGGATAAAGTAGTAGTTTTATTACTACGCGCCGGCGTCGCCGGAATAAATTACGCCGGTATTATTACAATAACCTCTATAACTAACTAGATATAAGAGACGATATTTATCTAGCGATCTAGAGGGTATTTATATAAATAAAGAGGGTATCTCTATAATACTACCCTAAAATAATAACGCCGTATTACTATTATTAATACTATAATTATTAAAATTATAGAAGAATATTTGATTATACTATAGAACTATGGGAATACGCAAGACTATATACTATATAGGATCTATATATAGATCCTAGATCACGTGACTAAATTACGTGATATATTAAGCCTTAATATATTTCAATACTCCTACTCGAACGCTATTATTATAGAAAAGTGAATACCGGGTAGCTATAGTAAGTAGCTCCTATATAATGAAAATCCCGTCTATTTATATAAAATATTCCTAATTTTAACAAAACGCGGTTATTTGAAAGTTTTATTTAATATATAATATATATATACTATTTATAAGTTAAAATATAGTCGTATAGACTATATAAGGCGAATATAATACTATAAATAAATTATTATAATTAAGCGGGATATAGTTAAATCCCGATAATAATACTATAAGAAATATTAATATAGGGGGTAGATAGTTATAGGCGTTTAATATTTATATAAATAAAATATTATAACCCTTATTTACGAGTAATATAAACGAATCCTTAAAGGCGCTAGTCTTAGAGACTTTAAAATAAAGGCTCTAGATACTTAAAAAATAATTAAATCTAAATAATAATATAAAAAATATAATAGTATAACTCTAAGAGTATATAGCCGCTATTATTATACTTTAAATTATCTACCCTATAATATACTTAAACGAATACGAGTTAGGTTAGAAGTATAAACTATTTAAAATATAATTAGTCGAAATCTTAATTTATATTAACTCTATAATTATAGATAATAAGATATTTACTATATTCTTTAAGGTTAATAAAGATAGCGTTACCTTAATAATATTATATATTTATAGGCTAGGTACCGGTACCGATTTATAATTTAATCCAAGTAGTAAAGAGAGTTAAACGATTAATAATTTAGGGTATCTATTTATAAAGTTTATTATAATAGTCGCGCCCTTTAGGATTTAATAAATCTTTAAACTAATTAATCTTATTATTCCTTATAAGGAATAATAGGGGGCGAGTATATATATATACCGACGTAAAAAATTACGTATATACTAGAAATTCGGATAACTTAGTTATTAAAATATCGCTATAAAGTTTAAAAGGATCTAGGCCTATATTAACTATAAATAGACTTAAGGTAGTTATAACTTTTAATACCGGCGGTTAAATTTTAAACTTTTATAGTAGTAATAATAAAGATTAAATATACGAAGAAGGTAGGATATTTAGAATTTTATACTATATATTAAATATAAAGTAGTAGCGGTAAAAACTTAAATAGTAACTAGGGATTTATTATTTAATTTTAATACGGTTAAAAATAGAATATAGCGGAAAAGGGAGTTAAATTAGGTACCTATTAATTTTAATAATATACCCGCGGTCTTAATAACGGTTTAGTTATATTATAATAATTAGATAAACTTTTAAAGGGCCTCTAGGCTTAAGGTTTAATAAAATATATTCAATTTATCTTTATTTAAAGTCTTTATAAGGCCGTTAGTTATTTATTTATCGGTCGGGACGTATTCTAGGACGATTTAACTATTAGTAACCTTTTCCCGAATAAAGTATTAATTAATATTAATATATTTAGTTCGGGTATAAAACTAGGGGTTCTTTATAAGAGCTATAATACCTTAATTATTATAATAAATAACTATAGTTTATATAGTAGTTTCGGGTAATTAAATATATAAATTCCGTAGTTAAATAATTTCCTTAAAAGCCTAAATCTACCTAATATATTCAATTTTATAAATCGATAATATAATTATAAATAAATACTTTAAGAACTAGTTAATAGTATCGTTACTAGTATTAAATATATATCTTAAGGTAGAATAACGAGTATTATAATCGCGTACCTAATTAGTATTAATATATCTAGATATATAACTTAGGGGTCCTTTATATATAAGGCGGTAGTTTATAATAACTTTTAAATACCGAAAGATTCTTTTAATAATAATCTAATAGGTATCGGTCGGATTTAATCTATACCGACTAATAATCAATACTATATATATTATATTAGGGCGAGTACCTAATATAGTGTATATAAAAGATCCTACTACGGATTAATACTTAAAGTAGAATATCGTAGGAGTAATATAATTATCCTTTATTTTATAAAGTTTAGTAGAGGTATTTATAAAGATAAACTATAATTTATACTCCTATATATCGAATCTTTTTAGGATTTATTTAATATACCTAGTTTAACTAAACCGTAGGGTCTTATTAAGGCGCTCGCGTAAAATAATTATCCCTAAATAAAAGGTATATCGGCCGAGGTTTTTTATCTAGAAGCGATTATCTAATTTTAATTTAATAAAATAAATATCGGCGATTTTTAGGCGGATAATAAGAAGATTATTTATATAAATAACGATAATAATATTTATCCTAGGGTTAATAAAGATACTGAAATCGGTATTAATTAATTCGAAACCTAGAGAGCGAAGGAATTTAATAAAGGTTTTATATTATACTCTAAAGAATTATTTTAGCCTATATAAGGCTTTTTTAAACTTATATATTAATAAGTTTAGGCTCGCTCCTATAGGTTATTCTATATAAAGTTCTTCCTTTACAACCTTATATAGAAAAGCGGTTTTAACGTTTATTTATTTAATATCCTAGTTATAAGTAGTTACTAGGGTAAAGATGAATTTATAATTTATTAATTTAACTACTAATACGAAAGTTTCGTAGTAGTCGAGATCTTTATATTATTCAAAACCCCGTACTACCTAGTATATTTTATATCGTAGGATCTCCTCTATTTTTAGGCCCCGTTTAAGAGTAAATATTTATTTATTAATAAAAGTTTTCCTAGTAACTAGGAGGTTAACTAGCGACTATATATTATTTTAAATAAACGATTTTAGTTTATCTTTTATCGTTAGTTATTATTCGGTTTTACAATTACCCCGAATAACCTCGTTATAAGTCCTAGGTTTATAGAGCTTATTATTAATTATTTTAAAAAATAATATGCATAAACTAAATAAATCTAGCGATAATATTTAATATTTTAATAAATTAAAATTAGGGTAATCCCTAATAACCCGATTAATAGATTCGATTTATATAGTTATAATTAGGGAGTTACCGGCTAGTATATTATTAGAAGAAGGAGTACTAGAAAGAGTACTAAAAAGAATAAAAGATAACGGAGTATTAAAGGTATTAAAAGAAAACGGATTTAGTATAGACGCCTTATTATCTAAATAATATTAATAATAATAGATTCGTTCTAGTTCTCTCCTAGAGTTATATATTATTAATATTTAGTAGGGGGATTAGGAGCTAATAAATTATTATTTTAATTAAGAATATATCGAGGGCGCTTTTCTTAAATATAATAAAAATTTAAGCGGATTATTTTCTTTATTATTAGGTTTTATAACTAGAAGATATAATTCCCTTTATATTTTATAAGAAAGTACCGTATATTTTTATCGAGAAACTTTTTCTACTTCTAATTTATAACTTAAACTATTAAACTGATAATATATAAATAGGAGAGGTCCGGGCGTAGGCCTAAAAACATTTTAATTAATAAGAGAAGTAACTTAATAACGGGTCTACGGGCGATAAAATAAACGATTATTTAAACGAGTTTAGACTATAAACTACGTAGGAGGCCGGAGCTAATAATTAGGGAATAGAATCTAGTTATTATAATATAATTAAAACGCTCCGATTTATCGTTTTACTAGGGATTTCTAGGTATTATAAACTTATATATAATCTCTTTATTTTTTAGGTAGCTTTAAAACTCCTTAAAGATATATTTACTACTATTATCAATATATAAACGATAGATCTTTCGGTCGCTATATTTATATTTAACTTTAATTATTTAAATAACCCGAATATTTAACTTTTAAGCGTTAGGGGGTTAATTTCGGCGTATTTAATTTTATTATATTTTTAAATTACGAAGTATTTATAGCCCTTAAACTCGATAGAGGTTAACGGGCTAATTAGGTTATTATAAATAAAATCTAATAAAGACTTTCCTAGTTAATATTCGTTCTTATATAGAGCCGATTACTAGCGACCTATTATATAGCTCTCGTAAATATAATTATTATTAAACTTATAAATGAAATCGACCTCTAAGGCGACTAATAGTAATCTAATAAAATTTATTACTTTATATAACCTATACGGGTATACTAGTCCTATTTCGTAAAGGCGCGAGGAATACTATAAGTATTCAAAATTACTAGTAATTATTATAGGTTTAAAGCGAATAATTTATATATATAGTAAGTTATAAAAATAGCGCTTTAAGCGAATATTTAGCTCTTTAATTTAAAGAAGTAAGATTTCGCTCCTATATTTAAAAAGTAGGTTATAGATAGTAAATTCACTCTTATATTAAATATATATAGTATACCCGATATAAAAAGAGAACGCTTAATATTATTAATATTATACTAGAGTTTAATAGTTCTAATATTATATAGAGTAGATATATAGCCTCTAATTCCTTTAACTTATAAACTGGAATAAGACTATATATTAATAAAATTATATTAATTTATAACCGAGCTTCGGGTGCATCCGCTATTAATAATATATAAATAAAAGATATTTATTTTTAAGGTAGTCGTTATTAGTATTAATATACCCCGAATAATATAATTATCGGGCGGTTCTTCTAAATAGGTTAAGTTATTTATAAAGTAAATAAAGTTATCCTTCTTTATTTTAGATAACTTTCGTTTTTTATTAACTAGGTAGACTACCTTTTTAGTTTCTATTTTAGATTTATCGGGCTTTTATTCCGGATATAAGCGCTAGTATTTAATTTTATAGTACTAGTACTTTTTCTTTAATTCCTTATAAGAGCTATATATTTTACGAGGTTTAATAAGTTTATTTCTTTTTTATCGAGGTTAATCTTTAATTATAATTATTATAACTAGGGTTTTTTATATAGATATTCGTTTTTATTTATAGATAGTAGTTAGGGCTACCTCCCTAAAGGTATATATACCGGAACCGTAAAAAGTATAGAATTACGTATATAATATCTAGAATATAATATAGAGATCCCCTAGCCCTATAAAGTAAAGTTAAATTAAATATATTTAAAATAACTTAAATAATACCTTAAAATTAACGATTATAATATTCATTTATTAAAATTATTTAGTATAGTTAGTTATATCGTTAATAATACTACTACCTAAGGATATAATATATAGTTAGTATATTAACTCGGTATAAATATTAGAGTTTTTAGGTTTAAAGTTTTCTATAACCCGATCTAAGGTTTCGTTTGAATTAAGTTAAATCTTTAATATTTTAGCGGCCGGTGTATCCGAGTCGGGTTCGGATAATTATATATATTTTCGTATTAATTACGGAGCTTAGATTTTCCGGCCGGAGGTTATTAAAGATAAAGAAGTCGGTAATATTTTTAAATTATATAGGGTACTACTCTAGGGTATTAAGGATTATAATTAATATAAAGAGGAAACTACCGGTAGAAACCGACGGGGTTATTATATCTACTATAATAAGAGTATACCTAATAATTTAAGGGATAAAAACGTTAAGGATAAATCGGAAGATAAACCGAAAAATAAAGATAAAGAGGTTATAAATATCCTAGGTCTAGCTCTAGCTCTAAGGCTAAAAAGTTCGGTATTATTTAATAATTTAAATAATTTAATACTAGTACCTAAGCTAAAGTCTTTTAATAGAGGGTCTTCGAGGTTTTAATAATCGCTATTATAATCGTTATTATTATCGAAAATAGTAGGATTAGCCTTAAGGTATTAAATAAAATAAAAGAAATATATATATATAGAGCGACGATAGGCTTCGACGATCAAGTTAAAATAAAAGACTAAATAAGAACTAAACGAGTTAGGATAAATCTAATATAATTTAGATACAGGACTTATTATCTTATTAATAACGGGATTTATAATTATTATATAAGCGTTTATCTCTAAGGATAACGACTATAAATAACGAATAATCACGGGGAAATAGCGTGACTAATAGAGTTAAGATATTAAATAACCGGTTTATTATTAAATATAAATCTCTTCTAAATATTTTTAACGTAACTAATAGTATTAATACCCTAAATAGTTATTTTTCGGCTGAATATAAATATTTTCTAGGCGCTCCTAGCGTAATAATAATAATAAACCGTTAGTATCGATAGGATAGATAAGATCTATAAAAATCGATAGTAAATCTAGGAATTAAAGAGCTTTTAAGGCTCGAAAGGAGGTTATTTATAAATAATTAAGAAGTAAAAGCTAGTAGAGAGTATTATTAATATTAATAAAACTAATATATATTACTTTAGTGGAAATAGTACTTGAATAATTAGTACTATTATTATAGATAATAGTAAGTCTCTACGTAGTATTAGTGTTTTTTTAGAAGTAGGCGTTATTCTAGAGGCTAGTTAGCGGGTATAATTTTAATTAATTATAAAGACGATAAGTTATAATTTAGTTTATCCGTCTTATCTTTTTACCTAATTTTATACTATATACCCCGGCGACCGGTAACTATTATTTAATAAACTTATTTATTATTTAAAGATTATAGTTTAGAGGTTATATAGTTTATATATTATAATATAGTAGTTGTTAAGCTCCGTAGGAGTAAGTTAAACTATTAACCTCGCTATTAATAATATATGAATAGGTAGGTATACCGGTTAGATATAGAGTATCTATACCCTAGAACGGTCGCTATACGACCCGGGCTCATAACCTATTAAAATTATAAAAGAACACTTGATTATACTATAGAACTATAGGAATGCGTAAGACTATATACTATACAGGATCTGTATATAGATCCTAGATCACGTGACTAAGTCACGTGATATATTAAGCCTTAGTATATTTCAACAAAAATAATATAATAAATACGTAGCGGATATATAAGTAGAGCCTAGTCTCATAATTTATTAAATATAAACAAATATAAATACTTCTTATTTAATTATCTATAGAGGATAAAAGCGAATATATATAAGACCCTAATCCTAAATATTATTAAGTATCCATTTAATAAATAGTTATTGAATCATAGTCTTGTAGTTTTATATTCTAATAGTTTTAATCTCTTTAACCTTTTTAAATAGTAATTTATAAATTATATAAAGTAAATATATTTATAAAATAGGTTCCCCGGTCGAGTTTAAGAATTTTGTTATTAAAATTAAATTGAGTAATATAAAGTACCGCTGACGAATCCTTCGAAAATATATAGCGCTTTTAGTTATTAAACGCGAAAACGAGTAATTAAAATACGAAATCTAGAATTATTCTCACGGTATTAAAGATAAATAATTATTAATTATATTATTTATTATTATACCTAAAGATTTACCCCCGGTAGTATACTAAAAGTAGTTCGATAATCGGTCGTAATTAATATAATTTAGTAATACGATAAGAGAATTTATATCTTAATAAACTACGAGACTTTTATAAAAAGAACGTATAAAACTACCGCGATTAAATTTATAATATAGAAAATATTTTTCGTTTTACGTTATATAACTTTCCGATAAATAATAAGAAGATTTTATATATAATACCTATATTTAAAGATTATATTAAGGCTATTTAGAATAATTATAAAAGTAGTTATTCAACGGAGAGCTTTAATTAAGAAATATTCTTTAATTTCCTCTTCAATTATATTAAAAATCTAATAAACCGATAATTAGATATAAATATATAATATTAATATACGACTTAAAGGCTAAACTAAATAATATAAAAATTCGAAATATATATTAATTTATTAAAAACTTGATTACCTCTTTATAATAAAGAATTTTATTTATTTATTTATTAATAAGTTTACGTAGTAATATTATACGAGAAATTAATCGATTTCCGTCCCTTTTTATAATATATAATAAATATATAACTTTTACGGCCTAATTTAAATACAATTTAATAAAGGATAAAAAAATAAAAAAATAGTAATTAGAATAATTATATAAGACCTCGTAAATATTTAAAGATAAATTTAATATAAATAATAAAAAAGAAAGTTTATTAAGATTATAAATTATAAATTTATTAATTATATTTTTTAAACGAAACCTAAATAAGGTTATATATTATAATTGAAAAGAATATAATTATATATCTCTTAAGTATTTTAAAAAAAATCTAGAATAATCGATTATATAGTTAATTATAAAAATACGGAAAAGAGTTAATCTTTAGAGAAGTCTCCGTCTTATAAAGATAATAAAAAATAATTATTTTACGAGGTATATATATCGATTATTATATATTACTTAATCCTAAGAATATAAAATTTATAAAGTATATAATTATAAACAATATATATCTCGGAGTAGAGATAAATATTATTAATAAAAGTTTCACGAAGTAATATAACCTCTAATATATAAAAACGCGCCGCTTCTATATCCGAAGTATATAAATAGAAATATACTTTATTATTTTAATATTTATTATATAAACTATTATTTTATAAAATAATAAATATATTTTAATATATATAATAATATTTTTTATATTATTAATAAAAAGGGAATATTTATTAATTTAAATATATTAACTCTAAAAAGGGAAAGAATTTAATCAAAGTTAATATACGTATTTAATAATACGGTATTATTAGGAGTATATTTATTTAGAAAAACCTAAAAATTAAAAATAGGTTTATTTAACTCGGAATAAAAAGCTAAAATAATAACTAAATATTAAAATAATACGGTAATAAATAAAATATTTATTAAATATAATATAGGAGTTCCGTTAATACTCCTAGAAGAATTTAGTAATTTCGTTAATATCTTTTTAAATAAGAAAGTAGACTAGTTATCTTTATATAAAAATAACGATTATATTATTAAATCGAAGGAGATCTACTTTATAAACCTCTTTATAGTTTATTTAATATTAAATTAATAGAATTAAGAAGATATTTAGATAATATTTTAACGAAGGCCTAAATGAAATACTTCCTAAATTTAATAAAGGCCTCTATTCTTTTCGTCTTTAAAAAAACGATATTCTACGATTATATATCGATTATTAAAATTTAAATAAGATTATTATTAAAAACCGTTATCCTTTATCCTTAATTAATAAGATACTAGATTATTTAAATAATACTATCGTTTTTATTAAACTTAATTTAAAGGATATTTATTATCGTATTAAGACTAAAATAGGCGATAAATAAAAAATAATATTTCGTATATAATATAATTGATTAATTAATTAATTAATTTATATACCTACTCTAGTAAAACTACTTTATTAATAAGGGAGTTCCGCGAATACTCTCCTAGTAGGGCTACTACATCGGCAAAGCGGTGAGCCCGCATTCTACCGAAAAAGGCGGAAAAGGCGCTCAGATCTGTTTAGCTCATATGCCAGCCCCAGAGATCGATTTAACACCTACTTTCGTCTAAAGTATCTAAATACGCATTTAGCACCTCGACTTATTTTGAATAAATTTAAATAAATAGGAATAAGCTAGTCTAAATAGTACCGGTAGATAATTAGATATATATAGTTATAAGTAAATTATATAGTCTATAATACCGCGCTAGCTTAGGGGATATTACGCGCGCATATAATTTTCGTGAATCGACGTAATTTAAAATCTAAATTAAATTAGCGTGGTTATAGCGCTCTATATAACCTTAGCGAGCTACCCGGCGCTAGTAGAAAATCACGGATTTAAAATCTTAAATCCGAAGTTACTATTTTTAGGTTTTTTATTAAAAATTTTTTTTTTTTTTTTTTTTGAACGTTATCTTTTCGTTATTTTTCCGCCTGAAGCCGGTAAAATGCGCATTTAGTACCTCGACTCTTCTCGTGCGGTCTCCCGCTTTGCCGATGTAGCGGCGCCTATTAACTATTAAAGAAACTTTATTAATTAAAAACTTTAATTTATTAATAATTTATTTCCTTTTTTTACTATTTAGTAGCCGATAATTATAATTATTTTAAAATATTATTTATTCTTCCTTCCGTTTCTTTTTTATTTTAGTTTTAAATTTTATCTATTTATTTTATAGGCCTATAGGTTATTTTATTATAAATTTATTAAGCGGTCGATACCTACGGCCCTCCGGCCGGCGATTTCTTCTTTTTCTTCCTTTTCTTTATAGGTCTAGGTATATTACTAGGTCCTAACGGTAGTTTAAATTATATTAATTATTCTTTAATAAAAGAGAATTAACCGAGTTATCTCGTTTTTATTATTTACCGCGCGGTTATATATATACTTTAGGCCTATATTAATATCTTTTTAAAATCGTATATATTTATTTATTTTATTAACTCCGTTTTACCCCTAGCTAGTTCCGGGTAAAATAATAATATATATTTTATACTTTATTTCCTTTATCTATATTAGTAGCTAGCGCTACGGACTATAAATACTTTTATTTAATATAAAAATTTATTTAATCCGATTTTACTATATTTTAATTATATTATTATAAAGTTTTTTATCTTCTTTAATTGATTATAATAGTTAAACTAGTCCTCGAATAAATCTCCCTTTTAAGCTAGGTTAATAACTTATATAAAGATTATTATTTTATAACTCTTTTATTTATCTAGTTATTATTAACGGGGAATTATTAAAGAAATTTTATCGAATAAAAACTCGAATTGAAAACCTAGTTATAGTATTATTAAGATATTTTAAAAAGATCTTGAAATACGGGTATTATACGACGAGGAAAATTCTATTAAGGGTATAAAATTAGTTAAGATAAAAAAGAATAAAGATAGTAGAGATAAAATTTAAAATATTAGGGTAGACGGTAGATATAGGCTATTAACGTATTTTAATATAACGAAAATATCGTAATAAATAAAGAGGATAAGTAATCGAATAGGAGAGTATAAAGAAAGTAGAAAAATATTAAAAGAATTAATAATAGTTATAATAAAGGCTATAAAAAATATAAAGTATAAAGAGGTATAATAAATAATATATTATAAACTATAACTAACGTAAATTATATTAAGAATAATTCTTAATTATATATAAAAATCGGTAGAAGAATATATACTTTAACTAGATTAAATAAAGTCGCTAAAATAAAAAGTTTAAAAATTTAGAGCGAGGAGTATACCTATACTACCGGTATAAAGTTAGGCTAATATTACCCGTAGAAATATATTTATTTTATCGAGGTATATAGCCGAGACGAACCCCTCTCCCCTTATAATAACGACTAGCGCGAAGGCGAAATAATTAATAATTAAAATAAATAATACTAAGATTAGAGGATAATTTAGGAAAATAATTAACTCTTAATTAATTAAAATATTCCGGAATAAAGTTTACTCGGTAACGGAGTCGATCGTCGGGGTAAAATAAATAATAAAAGGAGACTTCGTTTTATATTATATAATAATAGAGGTAAAATAAGAGTTAGAGAAAATAATTAAATAAATAAAAAATATTAACCCCTCGGCGAGAGTATTAAAATAGATTTATATAATAATAATATATAATATAAAGAAAGAGGCCGTCGATATAAATAATTAAAAAACGGTAATAAAGATATTATAAAAGAATAATTATAGGCTATACCCGGGATTAAATATTATAAATATAAAATGACTAAAATTCGCCTTTAAACTAGACGAATATAATTATATAAAAAAAATTTGATACTCTTTCTTAAGATCCCGGACCTAGATATAGTAAATAAATTAATAACGGATAGGTTCCTAAGAAGCGAATAATTATTATTATATAAAAAATAGGAGAGAATAAATAACCCGAGGTAATATTTTAATTATTAAAGATATAATTATATAACCTTAATTTATAAAAACTAGCCTAAATATAAAATATATATAAAATTATATTAATTATACGAATATAATATTAAAAGCCTGAAGGAAAAGCGCTACGCGGTTTATTTTAGATATTATAAATCCTAGAGTAGAATATATCTAGATAAATAAAAAGAGATATATCGAATCTAATAAAGATTAGAGAATAAATTTAGGTAGTTTATAATATTATTAAGAATAATAATCTTAAACTCCTAGGTATAATTAATTAATAATAGGTTTATATTAATACCGGCTAAAGGCGCGAGGAAAAGAAAAATAATAATAAAAATAATTAATAAAATCTAAAACGTTATTACTATACCTAGGAAAATAGGGAGGCCGAGATAAAATAATAAATTAATAATAAGATTTAGGTAAATAATTCTTTAAGTTTTAAATAACCTCCTAAGAATAATATTCGATTAATTAAATAAAAACCGGCTAGAATTAATACTATTAAATAACTAGGAAATAAACGAGGAATTTATAAATATAATATTAATATATAATAAATTATAGTACTTAATTTAAAGTCGTATAATATAATATTAAAAAAGAATTAAAACTAATAATAAAATTACTTTAAAACGAGTAAATTAAAAATATCGATATTTTAGTTATTTAAAAACCTAGTTAAAACCCTATTACCTAGGCGTTATATAATAATAATATTAATTATTTCTATTTAATATATAAAGGAGGCCTAAAGACCCGTATATATTTTTATATAAATAAAAAGATCGATATAAATAACTAGGAGCTAGTCTATTATAAAGGCGATTTATATTTTATAAAGATTATATTAAAAAAGCGAAGGAATAAAAAGAAGTTTTAATCGGATAAAATCGGGGAGGAGGAAGTTATTAATCGAAGAATCCTTTATTATAAAGAGGTATAAATCTATAATATATATAATTTATTATTAATATAGTATACCTCGATTAATAGTCCGTTAATATTATTATTACTAAAGGAAATATTAACGGAGGAAAGCGATTTTTTTAAAAGGATTTTAACCTTTATTACCCTAGCTAGAATAATACTAAGCGATATATATATTATATTATAACTAATTATCTCTTAAGGATAATAAAGTTAAAGGAAATAAAATTAAAGTTATTAAAAATATTTATTATATAAAAAACCTAAGGATAAGAAAATATAATCGATTTATTATTCTTTATAAAAGGAGTATACTAGGTTATAAATAACTTTATAATCCGCGAAGACCTATACTATAACTCCGACTATAAACTAGTAGTAACGCAATTCGAGTAGATATAAAAAGAGATAATATTATATACTTATTATATTTAAAAGAAAATTAAAGATAACGTTATTTAAAAGGAAATATAATAAAGTATAAAGTTTTTTTATTAAGTACTAGAGAAGCTAAAATTTAAAAGTAACGAAAATATTAATTAATATTTAAATAAAATAATAGGAGATTTTTAAAAAATTATTAAATTTATAATTTTATAGGCCCGTTTATATTAAAGAGCTAAATCTTACTAGAACTCTCGCTATATTAATATTATATTAAAGGTAAAGAAATATATAAAGGAATATAAATAAAATTAAAATATCTAAACGGGGGAGGCCCTAAATATAATAAATAATAAAAGAATATATATAATTCGAAGAATAAAAAATTTTTTTTAATAGGAGAGTATATATAAAGCCTCGCTAAAGCAGGCGGGAGTATAAAAACTCGCGAGATAAAAAAGGGAGAAAAATAACCGCCTTAAAGAACTCTTTTAATTCCTAGTTATTAAAAATAAATAAAAGAGGAAAAACTAAAGACTTCGAAGGTAAAATAAAAACTTTATAAAAAATATTATTCCCCCCCGTACCGATAATAAATTTAAATAATATTAATAGAATAAAGTACCTAAAGCCCGTTAAAATAAACTAGGAAATAATTAGAATAAAAGTATATAAAGTAATATAATACCTAGCTATTAATAAAATATTAGGAATAATTAAAATCCCGAACTAATTCCTAAAAACTATAATAGAAACGGGAGTAATAAATATTATTATTTATTTATTCTAGGTTTACCTTAAATAGGGATACTACCTAAAATATTTTAAAAAAATTAATATAATAATCTTTAAGAAATCGAAGAAAGGCGACTATTTAAAGCTAAAATTATATAAATTTATTATATTTCTTAATATATTTAGTAAAGCGCTAGAAGTAATTATCTCTAGAAAATTAAATAATATAATAAAAAAGTACGAACTATTACTATTATAATAAATAGGGGTTAAATAAAAATACTTAATAAAAACCGCGCTAGAGACCCTTATAGACATAATATATATTATATAAAACTATAATAAAAACGGGAGGGGAAAGGTAGTAAACCTATTATTATTAAATATAACGGGAGCGTTTAATAACGTCTTATATAAAAGACTATTATATAATTTACGAATAAAAGGTATACCTAGCTTAATCGTTAACTAAATAATAAATTTTCTATCGGATAAAATTATATCTATAATATTTAAAAAAAGGACGAGTATAATAGAGGAGGTAATAACGGGTATCCTATAAAGATTATTTATTTTACTAGTACTCTTTCTATTCTTTAATATACTATTAATTAAAGAGTATATTAAGATAAACTTATTAATATAAATTAGAGGATTTATAAATAACGTCTACCTACTCGCCTATAACGAGAGTATAAAGAATAATTATACGAATTTAAAACGGGCCTATAATATTTACTTAAAGTAAATAATTATTTATAGAATATTATTTACCCTCTAAAAATACGAGCTAGTTTATATATCTCGAATACCGAAGAAATTTAATATAAAAATAATAATAAATTTTAAAAACGTAGTTATCGAACTTAAAACGAGTATTAAAATCTTAAAACTATACGTCGATTTAAAATTAAAATAAAGATTATATTTAATCTAGATTAAAGCTAGGGCGACTAATTAAAGCCGCGCTATAAAATATTTAATTAATATAATATAAGGCGCTACCTTCGCGAAGTATAAAATAATATATAATATAATAATTAGATTAATATTAATATTTACGACTTTAATATAATACTAAATAAAGGGAACGACGGAGGCTATAAAAAGATATACGAAGAAACTAGTAATTATTTAAAATAATTATTTTAGGATAGTTCTAAAAGTATTTAAAACTACCCTAGTCTTAATATTTAAAACTAAATTAATAATCGCGCTAATTAACCTTTAATTAAACCGCCTAGTAATATAATATTAAACTAGTCGAGGGACCTATTTAGTTATAATTATAAAAAATATATAGATCTAGAATAAACTCTAGCGTAGAGGAGGTAGGTAATAATAAATATCTTTAATACTATTAACGGAAAAAAAAGCCTAGGCACTTCGTATCCTAGGATTTAAAAAATAATATAAAATAATTATAACTATAAAGAGGAGAAAAGACTAGACAAACTTAATCGAAAATATCGAAAAATATTAAAATATTAAAAATATTAATTAAAGAATAAAAAACTAGGCCCGTTAATAATAACTAAATAAATAGGAGAGTTATAAAACGACGATTTTTATATAAACTATTAACCCGGCTTAAAAAAGAGATTTATTCGGGGATTAATTTAATTATTATAATTAATTAAAGAAGGTTAAAAGCTCTATAATAATATAACTAAAATATAATAAAATCGGATTAAATAAATTCTTATATTAAATAAAAGTATTTATAGTCCGTAGCGCTAACTATTAATATAGATAAAGAAAATAAAATATAAAGTATATATTACTATTTTACGCGGAATTAGCTAGGGATAAAGCGGAGTTAATAAAATAAATAAATATATACGATTTTAGGAAGATATCAATATAGGCCTAAAATATATATATAACCGCGCGGTAAATAATAAAAACGGGATAGCTCGGCTAATTCTTTTTTATTAAAAAATAATTAATATAATTTAAATTATTATTAGGACCTAGCGATATACCTAGATTTATAAAAAAAAGGAAGAAAAAAAAACCACCGGCCGGAGGGCCGTAGATATCGATTATTTAATAAATTTATAATAAAGCGGCCTATAAATATATAAAATAAATAAATAAAATCTAAAACTAAAGTAGAAGGGAAACGGAGGGAAAAATAAATAATATTTTAAAATAATTATAATTATCGGCTACTAACTAGTAAAAAGAGGAAATATATTATTAATAAATTAAAGTTTTTAACCGACGAGGTTTCTTTAATAGTTAATAGGCGCCGCTAGTAACCTTATTAAAAAAGTATTCGCGGAACTCCTTTATTAATAAAGTAGTTTTACTAGAGTAGGTATATAAATTAATTAATTAATTAATTAATTAATATAGGAACTATATTACTAAAATCCTTAATATGAATTATTAAAGGAGTATATTAATGAATATATTTATTTAATTAGATTTAAAGAATTTGAATTTAAATAAGAAATTTTAAAGAGTCTAAACGAGATATTTTTTCAAATAAATTATAATATAACGAATAAACTACTCAATTTTATTATTAAAATTATAGATTATAAATTACTCGTTCTATATATAGTTATTAAATTAATTATTATATACGAAATAGTCTATATTAGTAAAGCGGTGAGTTTATATTTTATTGAAAAAGACGGAAAAAGCGTTTAAATCTATTTAGCTTATGTACTAGCCCTAGAGATCAATTTAATACCGGAGTTACTAAATGCGCATTTAGTACCTCGACTCATTTTAAATAATTTTAAATAAATTAGAATAAGCTAGTCTAAATAGTACTGGTTTATTATTAAATATTTATAGTTATAAGTGAATTATATAGTCTATAATAACGCGCTAGCTTAGGGGGTATTACGCGCGTATATAATTTTTATAAATTAATATAATTTAAAATCTAAATTAAATTAGTATAGTTATAATACTCTATATAACCTTAGCGAGCTACCTAGCGCTAGTAGAGAATCACGGATTTAAAATCTTAAATCCGAAGTTACTATTTTTTTTTTAATTTTTTTTTTAAATAATATTCTCTTTTTATTATTTTTCCGCCTAAAGTAGTAAAATACGTATTTAGTACCTCGACTCTTCTTGTATAGTCTCCCGCTTTACCGATATATAAAGTAGAAAGTTTATTAATAATTAAATTAATTTATATATTATAGAAAAATTAAGTTTTCTTATTAAATAAAATCGTTATTTATTAATAAATAGATATTATATATTCGGCCGGTATTTAAACTATCAATTTAATATTATTTCTTAAATATAAAAGTGAAATCTATATATTTACGGAGGAATTAATTCGCGAAGAGTTATTATTAAAGTATTAAAATAATATCTTAATAAGATATTTTAATATTAAAAAGACGATAAAGTTATTATTTAAAATATTCTACTAGGATACTCTAAAAGTTAATATATAAAAATACGTCGAGGTAAATACCCTATTAATAAATTAAAGTATATAGGTACGTCTTTTATAATGAAATTAATTCTCTATTTTATTTAACTAGCCCGTAGAAAGAAGTTATAATAAATTTTATTACGAAGTTAATATATAATAAACGAAGAAATCGCGTTTATAATACGATATTTATAATAATTAATAAATATATTTAATTATTATAGTATATTCTTATTACTAAAATTATTAATATTATAGAATTAATATATAAGGAAATTATCTTTAAATTTAGAGTACTCGAGGGTATTATATCCGATAACGAATCGAAATTTATAAATACTTTTTATTTAGAAATATATTATTTTCTAAAAATTAAATAGCGCCTAAATATCGTATTTTATTTAAAAATTAATAATTATATAAAATATTAAAATTAAAGATTAGAGTATTTTCTAAAAATCTTTTATATTAATATATAATATAACTTGATAGAGTTTCTATCAATAAATAAATAAATATATTATAATATATAATATATAACGACGTATTCAATATTATTTGAAGTCTTATATAGTTATAATTTATTAATGAAAATACGTCTCGAGGACGAGTTATTTAAAGAAGAAGTACTATTAATAAAGAAAAGAATTAAAAAGAATTAAGAAATAATAATAAAAGCGTAAATACGTACTTATAATAAAAAGTATAAATTAAAATTATTTAATATAAATAACCTAGTATTATTATTAATAAAGAATTTTACGTAAAAGCGATTAAATAAAAAGTTTATTTATAAATTAATTGAATTTATTTTAAGGTCCTTAATATAATTAGTTTATAAATATATCGCCTAGCGTTATTAACGAGTTATTATATTTATAATATTTATAATATTTTATATATATTATTACTAGAACTATATTATTATTAATGAAATAATATATTAATATTAAATCTACTTTTACCGGAATTAATAAATGATATTAAAGAATAAAAGATAAAAAAGATTTTAAAGAAAAGAAAAGAAAAGTAAAGAGCTTAACCTAATACTTAATAAAATAAATAAATAAATAAATAAATAATATAATTTTCATTAATAAGAGAATAAAGACGCTATCGTGAATATAGAAAAACTATATAAAGTATATAATTAAAAAGCGAGAATAAAAAAAAAGTAAATAAGAAGCGGAAATATTATAAATTATAAATTATAACTAATTATTAATATTTATAAATATTATAAATAGATTATTTCTCAACTTTAATTATAACGAGTCTTCTATATTATCTTTTCTTTTAATTTATAAATAATTTAGGAGACTTAAATAATATATAATCTTTTATTTCTTTCTTTAATTTAAATATATAAATATCCTTCTTTTAAATATTAATATTAGAACTCTTATATATAACCTTCTCCTCTTTCGAATCTATATCGGAAAATATATTAAAAAAATTATTAAAAGAATTTATAAAGTCGAGTTTAAGAGATTAATAAATCGTATATGATATATTATAATTAAAGACTAGATTAACGGCGAGATTATATTGAATTCGGATTAATATATACGAAGACTTAAAGATAAGACGAAAACTGGACTAATTAGATTTCGTAATCCTAAAGTTTTCGGAGTACGAAATTAGTTAAAATAAAAAAGAATAAGAATAATAAAAATAAGATTCAAGGTATTAAAATAGGGAGTAAATACGAGCCACTAATATATTTTAACGCGACGAAGATATTATAATAAATAAATAAGATTAATAAATAAATAAAAAGGTATAAAAGAGGTATAAAAATATTAGTAAAATTAATAATAATTATAATAAAAACTATAAACGATATATAATATAAGAAAGTATAATAAATAATATACTATAAACTATAATTAACGTAGATCGCGCTAGGAATAATCTTTAGTTATATATAAAAATCGGTAGAAGAGTATAAACTCTAAAAGACCTAAATAAAAAATTTTAAATTTTAAATTTTAAATTTTAAAGCGAGGAGTATACTTATATTATTAATATAAAGCTAGGCTAATATTATTTAAAGAAATATAATTATTTTATTAAAATATATAACCGAAACGAACCCCCCTCTCTTTATAATAATAACTAAAGCGAAAGTTAAGTAATTAATAATTAAAATAAATAATATTAAAGTTAGAGAATAATTAAAGAAAGCGATTAACTCTTAATTAATTAAAATATTCAAAACGGAGCCTATTTAATAGCGGAATTAATTATCGGAGTAAAATAAATAACGAAAGAAGACTTTAACCTATACTATATAATAATAGAGATAAAATAAGAGTTAGAAAAAGTAATAAAATAAATAAAAAGTATTAACTCCTCGGCGAGGGTACTAAAATAAATTTATATAATAATAATATATAACGTAAAAAAAGAGGCGGTTAATATAAATAATTAAGAAATAATAATAAAGATATTAAAAAAAAAAAAGTTATACCTAGACTTAGATATTATAAATATTAAATAATCGGGATTCGCTTTTAAAGTAAACGAATATAATAATAAAAAAAGTATTTAATACTCTTTCTCGAAACCCTAAACCCGAATATAATAAATAAACTAGTAACGGATAATTTCCTAAAAAACGAATAATTATTATTATATAAAGAATAAGAAAGAGCTAGCGACTTAAAGTAATATTTTAAATATTAAATATATAATTATATAGTTTTAATATATAAGAATTAGGCTAAATACGGAATATATATAGAATTATATTAATTATATAAATATAGTACCGGAAGCCCGAAGGAGAAGTATTATATAATTTACTCTAGATATTATAAATTTTGAAAATAAAATACACTTATTTAAATAAAAAGAAATATATCGAATCTAATAAAGATTAAAGAATAAATTTAAATAGTTCGCGATATTATTAAAGATAATATCCTTAAACTCTTAAATATAATTAAATAATAATAATTTTATATTAATACTAGCTAAAGGTACGAGGAAGAGGAAAATACATCTACAAAAGTGTAGGGCAGGCTCTGAGCGCTATAAGCGCTCGTAAGCCGGTTGAGCTGGTTTGAGCGGGGTAATACTATGTCTTAACTCTAGAGCGATATAAGCGCCCCTGAGAATCTAACGCGCTCCTGAGAATGTTTTTGGCTCGTGAGAATGCCTAAATTTAGAATGCGCCACCAACATGGCCCCTATGCATGGCCCCACTTATGGCTATGGCCCTATTCCATTCATGGCCATGGCGCATTCCATTCATGGCCATGGCGCATTCCATTCATGGCCATGGCGCATTCCACTTATGGCCATGGCGCATTCCATTC
>JAABUW010001011.1_pt1 | contig 50201 bp, 6 predicted proteins | sample 5560081 | NCBI WGS metagenome assembly JAABUW01 (sample SAMN10711882, study PRJNA513363) | rock metagenome | isolation source: Antarctica rocks | place: Antarctica: Victoria Land, Knobhead sud | reverse complement strand
TACCTTAATAATAATTTATATAAATAATAATTTAATAATTATAATATTACCGGTAGCCTAGAGAAATATAAACCGGAACTAGCTAGTTATAACCTCGCTTTAAAGTATTAAAGATATTAATAAAATAAGTTTATTAACTTCCGATAAGAACTATAATTAGATATAAAACGCCGAGCTTTAAATTCGGCTTTAGCTCGGTAGGAATTAAAAATTCTAAAAGACTTTTATATATATAATAATACCGCGATTATTAAAGATTAATATTATAATTTTTTTTTAGAGGATATACTTAAAACCTCTTTATTCGGAATAAAGAGTATTATAAACCTATATTTAAATAAAGTCGAGGGTTAAAGTAAATTTCGTAATTAATAATACTTTAAATCTAACGTTTATATTCTTAATAAAATTATTAAGGTTCTTTATAATATCGAGGCTTTTTATATATTCTCTTTATTTAATAATCTCCTAATAATATCTCTTATTCCGAATAATATTATAATTTAAATCTACTCTCTCTTCTTTTAGATAAAAGTACGTATAATATCCTCTCTAAATATTATATTATATAAAACCCCCGTTATTAGTTTACTAGGGTATATCCCCGAGGAATATTATATTAAAAGTATATAAGGTACCGATTTTATCTCGTTATTAATTTCTAACTTTAGCCCTCGGTCTAGGTTTTAAATAAACCTACTAAAGACTTTAATAATATTAATAATATTAATAATCTTCGTATTATAAGGGTTTAGTATTAATATGAATATATTTAATAATTTCCTATACTCTACGTAATCGAGGTATACGAGGATTAAATAGAAAACTTTAAAAACTCGGTATATATTCCGATATACCTTAAAGTTATCGATAAATAGTATATATAGTAAAGAGGTATAATAATTACTAATAAAAGTTTTTAGATATTAATAGTTAAAGTAAGTTATTTTAAACTCTATACGAGTCTAGTATAATTAACGTAAAGACCTAGTAGTAGATATTTAGAAACTAAGAACCCTTTTAATATAGAAACGATTATTAGGGTAAATAACCTCCTCTTTATTATATTCTCGATTAAGGAATATATAGTTAATAATATCTATAGTTTATTTAAATAAGATATTCTTAAATAGAAAGTATTTATAATTATCGCTAAAATCTAGTTTAAAAATATATAGTATAAATTATTCGTACCGTTTTTAAATAATTACCTAGGTTATAATAATAATATCCTCTTTTATTTTAAATATTAACTAATAATCTCGACCGATAAAACTAATATAATTAATACGGTATAAACGTGAACCCTTAATACGGATAATATTTTTAAAGAAGATAAGTTTATTTACCCGTATATAATATACCTCGTTAGAGGTAGTTTTAATCGAAGACTTTTATATACGGGAGTACTATAGTTTTATAGGTTTATTAATATATTCGGTTATATTAAAGAATATCTTTTCGCGGAGCTTTATAGCGGTTAATATAGTACGAATTAAGTTATAGAGATTATATTAATACTACTATAATATATATTTAATTCTTTAACGCTATATACCTTTCTAATATTATAGAAGGGATAATTATTTTTCGATAATAACTATTAAAGACTTCCGTATAATTTTAAATAAAGAGATATAACGTCGAATTTATTACTTTAATATATCTAGTTTTAACGGAAGAGTTTATATAAGATTTAATTCCTTTTATTTATTATTTATATCCGTTTTACTATTTACGGAAGGCTTTAATAATTATATAATCTTTTATAGTTTAATATAGTCGGCCCTAGAATAACCCGACCTCTCGAATTATAAATTTAATACTAGGTATAGGGGTAGTAGAAGAGTTTCTTTATTACTTTACTAGATAATTACCTTATATAAAAGTATAGAGGAATACGGGGAAGGCGGTTATATTTCTAGAGATAAGATTTAACTTTAGTATAAATATAAGAATAAGAGTAAACGAGTAATACTAGGTATATATACTAGTGATATTTAGCCGTTATTATCTTCGCTCTCGCTTTCGGAATAAAAGTCTTTAAGGTATTAAAGGATTATAAAGAGCTAAGTTTTTTAAAGGATATTATTAATATCTTCGATTAATTATAATATAATTAGTATTTAAAATAAATAGTAAAAGATTATTTATAATAAAAAGATTATTATTATCCTCTAAATTATCTTTATTATAATCGCTATTTATATTAATTAAAATATACGAATTAATACTAGGTAAAGTTATAATTATATTATTTATACTACCTCTAAAAAAGTCTTTATTCTCTAGTTATAGTTTATTATCGTTATTAATCCTACCGGAGTTTTCTATAATAATACTCGTATTCTTAAATAATAGAGAACTAGTTTAGAGTACTAGGACTAGCTCTAGTACCTAAGGTAGTTACTATATAAGTAATAAATATAGAAATAATAAAGATAAAGATACTTCTTCGTTAGATACGGTATTAATATTCTATATAAATACTCTTAAGTAATTAATATTTCGAGGCCGAAAAACTATAACGTATATACTATATACGTAGCGAGGTATAAATACTTTAGGTAAATAAATAAATAGGAGTATTAAAAACTAGTTATAAATAACTATAATCTAATTAGGAAGGTACGTAAATATTTAAAATTAAAACTCTATAAAACGGGCCGAGAGTTAAAATTACTCTAAACTTCTAGCTAAAATTTTTAAAAAGGGTAAGAAAACTAGTATATACTACTCTTATATTATAATAGTAGGTTCTGAATTTATAAAAAGTTATAAGAAGGTAGTTTAGACTAAAGGGATGAAAATATTATAAATATTAAACGATATTTCTACCTAGATATTTTACTATTAGGGCTAGCGTATAGAAATATAACTTTTATAATAACTTAATACGTAAAAGTCGCGTAATATTATAATTATAGTTATAGATATTTATTAGTATCCTTTTAATTTACTAAATATTTAGGAGAATTTAGGCGAGTAGTTATTAATGAATTAATAATTATATAATCGAGATATAGGTTTAGGGTATTATTTCGTAGCTTAATAAAAACTTTAGAAAATCGAAAGACTTTAATATCTAGATTATATTTTTAGTAAATAAATCTTATTTAATATATACTATAATATTTAATAAGTGAAATTAGGATATTAATATTCTACGTTACTATTAGGTATATATAGAGGAGATATTATTACTTATCTAGTAATTAGATTTACCTACCCGGAGGTAGTACTAAAATAATTAAAAGAACGAAATAAAATGAATAACCTTCGTGGCTAAAGACTTTAGCGCTAGGGTATTATAGGCTTCGTTTTATATATAACTATTAATTATAATAAATATCGCGAAAAGTTTTTATAGAGGTATTTATATACCGGGGTCTTTACTAGATAAGCTAGTAATTAATATACTCTATAATTTCTAGAGAAACTAATTATTATATAGATACCCATATTTATACTAAAGGCTTTAGCGCTAGGGCTATTATATAGATACTTATAACTATAGGAGAGGCTTTAACACTAGGGTTATTAAATATAATAAATACTACCGAAGGTTTCTATAAATATATATATACCCTATAAATAATATTAGATTTGAAGTCTCTAAAGTTAAGAGTAGAGATTATTTACCTATATTATTATATACTAGTTTTTCGTATAAAGTAGTATAAACTTAAAAAGGTTATTCGTAGATAGAATTTTTAGTTACCTAAAGTAATAAATTATTAAGTCTATATCCTTATAACGGATGAATTATATATTTATAATATACTAGTCTCCGATATTTATAGTAGCGGGATTATTATTATCCTCGTTAAAAATTATTTAATTAAGGGTAGCTATAGCCTCTAGGATTATTTTCTTAATATTCCGAATCATTTATTTATCGTTAAACGTATTACTAATATAATATTTATAGATATATATTATTTTATTCGGATTACCTAATCGTCTAACCCAATTAATAATTTAGTTTTATATACCGAGATTAATCGTCCCCTCGATAATATATACTCTTTAATATATATTTTAGAGGTTAAGCCCCGTAGCCTTAATAGCGAAGGTTATAATTAGAATTTAAACTTTATAACGATTCTGATTAAATTAATTAATAATAATCTAACGCTCTTAATCTAAATAAAACGTAGTAATAATTACTACTTCTAATTATAATAGTCGGTATATTATAAATAGGAGCGTACTTACTATAAGTAATTAATAGAATATTAATATCTTTTCTTAATCTTTAATAATTTATAATTTTAGATTAATATCTACCGAAGCCTTTAATAGATAAGTAAGATATAAAATCTTTATACGGGTATTTACCTAGTTTCGAATATTCCGTAGAAGTACCCTACTCTTAGGCGCGCCTTAATATAATATATATAGTATATTAATAGGATTTTTAATATTAGTATCTATATTTATATCTAAGAACTATTATAGATAGAATGAATATTTATCGAATATTTTCTTTAGGTTCATCGCCTTAAGATTATATATATCGTCGAGTAGTAGTAGTAATAATAATATTATAAATATAAAACACTTTCTATAGACGGCTAGTAATTATTTAGATTTTATTTTCCCGGATCCGGGTATAATTAGATTCCCTAATAATTTATTTTTTATAATTTTATATTTCTCCTTCTCTTTTATATTATACGTATAGTTAATAAATATAGTTTATACTTTCGGTAACCGCGAGTTAATTATTATACCTTCGTTAAATAATATCTAATTTAAGTAAGTCCGATATATTATATAATTCTTCTAAATCTTAGCGATATAAAGACCCTTTTTAGCCAGTGTAATCTTTATTATATAAATCTAATCTTTTAATACTCTTAAAAATATTTATAACTTCGTAGGTAGGTAGTTATTATTAAATCTATATAAATTTAAATCCTATTTAAAGTTTATCTCTCGAAGGGATTATTTTTCTTATTAGGTATTAATATCTTTAGCCTCGAAAAATAATATATAGTTATATTAATTATCGATATTATTCGGGATTAGAGTAGTTATTATAAAAATATAAAAATCTATCTTTAATTATTAAATAATAATAGATCCTTTACTCGAGAGTTATTTAATTAAATAAACTTTATTTATTATTATATATCTAAAGTAATAATTAAGGCGATCGGGTTATTATTTATTTAATTCGTTTATCCTAATATTTACCTTTATCTTCGTCTAACCTTTTAAATTAATACGTTATAAACGTTATATATTTGGCCTATAACGGGCGATAAAGGTACTATATAAATTTACGACGATAATATAGTAATTCTTAACCTCTTTATTAAGAATTAGATATTTTTATATAAATCTACCCTTTATAGCCCTGTCGCCTACTATTAATTTATATCTCTTTATATTACCCTAATATTTATAGAGGCTAAATTTTCTAAGGGCTATAAATTCGATCTATATAATTTATTAAATAATAAACTTCTTAGCTATAAAGATAAAGATTAGTTTAATAATAGTATATCCGATCTCTATTATTATCCTCTTTATTTAATACTATTAGCGAAAGGCTTTATAGGGTTAGTCAAGGGCCCTACGGAAGACTTCGGTAAAATATAATATTAATAGAGTATAAAACCTTCTATATAAAGTTAATTAAGGGTTTATAAATAATAGGAAGTATATAATAACCTAGGTTTTACCTAGTCTTATTATATCTATTAAAATATAACCTTTTAATTAATTATTATAGAAATTAGTAATCGCCTTAACGGTTATTAGCTACTAGAATTCGAGTATTTAAAATAACGATATACTCGGTATATAAAAGATTATTATAGACCCTTCTTAAGGTATCTTTAATAATTTATATATTACTTTAATATCTTCCCGCTAGAAGTTAATATTATTTAATTATTTTTATTATTTATCGAAGTTATCTCTAGCTACGTTATCGAAGTTATTATAAATTAAATTAGTTTTTTAAATATAATAATTTATTCTTTTAAAGTTAAATTATCAAGATTAATAACGAAAGTTAATATCTTTCTAAAGCCTTAAATATCGTTATAATATTTTATAATTTAATTTATTAACTAAGTCTTCTAAAATCTTTTAGAGATATCGAAATTCTTATTATTATTCTTAATATATATACGCTCGGTATTAGATAGAGTATAAATTAATAAAAAATAATTATCGTTAGAAGATAGAAAATTAGGTAGTATTATTATTTATTATTTATTTTTAAGGTATTTTAATTTAACTTTAATACTAATGTTTTTAATAATATCTTTAATATCGAAATCTTATATCGGTCGAAAAATATCCTCTTTGTTTTACTCCTAATCTTTAATAAAAATAAACTAATCTTTATTAAATATAGGTTAATTTTTATTAAATATAAACTACTCTTTATCCCCGCCGATAATAGGAGTAGGCCGTTTAATAGGTATTATAGGTTTAAAAACCTTTAATCTTCGTAAAGGTACGGAATTATATTCTTAATATTTAATTAAGGCCTAGATCTTAATATATATTTCTATTTTTAAAAAGCCCTTTTTATAGAATAGGCCCTAAATACTCTTTAGATTAACCTCTCGGATATTATATAATATTATAACGTAATAGTTAATATTATTTTAAGAGTCCTTATCTAGGTATTTATAAACGAATTTATTATTACCGGCTCTTTTACTATTAATATATTTTATTTTTATATATTTTAGACCGACTCCTTATATTCTACCTTTATTAAATTATCTTATATAGGTTTATTATGAATAGATCTAGGTTTTCGTATATTCGTCGAAAAAGAGTTTAAATTATTTACCTTTAATAAACTCTTTTATCTCCTTTATTATCGTGAAGCCTAATTCGCGTCTTAGCGCGTCCGGTTTCCGTAATATTAATATATACTTACTAGCGTCTTTAACTAAGGTAGGTATAACTACGGAAAATTATAAATAATAACCTTCGGTAAATTAAGGGTAAGGTATAATTAAAGATTTCTAGTAGTATTATTAATAATTAAATAAAGTATAATTAAAGCTTTTAATGATACTAAATTTAGGGTAAAGTATAAATAAAGTCTTTAATAATTAATATTATAATAAGGCTACTAGTATTAATAGAAGAGATAATTAATAAGGCCTTTTATATATGATACTAGAATAAGAGTTATAAGAACGTCGGAGTTTTTAGGGGAAAAAGAAGAGAAATAAAGAATTAAAGAGTATACGGGCCTTAGCGAGTTTAATAAATATTAACGAATTATAATAATACGAAATAAATACTCGGAAATAATAATCAATTAATAGAAGACTATAGAAAATATATATACTTTAATAAAGTCTATAGACTTATATATTTCTATCTTATATCCGATAATAACGGTATATCTTTTTAACGGAGTAAGACTTTTATATACCTATAAAAATATTAAGGTAGTATAAATATTACTATATATTATATTAGATCTATATTAACGTAGAATAAGTAACGGAATAACCCGCGCCTATATATTCTATTATAGGATCGGATATTATATTCATTATCTAGCTCTTTACTTATTCCACTTTTTTTATCTTCTATATTAAATCTCTATCCTATTTATTATCGTAAAATTATTTTAATTATACGGTATTTATAATTAGGGGCGGATCCTAGAAAACTACTTTTATATCGAAATCTTTTAAAGTCTTAATACCTAGGAAGAAGAGATCCTAGTAATAAATTAAATTATTTATATTTAATAAACTAATTACGTCTAAAAACGGGGAATTAAGAAATAAATTAACCGGAACTATATTTAATTATAATACTCGTCGACGAAAGCGAGATTTAAATAAAGATTTAAAGGCGGAAAATACCTTACTTTTAAATAATCCTAAAAAAGTAAATAATATATTCTTTTATATAAATATTGATTAATAAAAATTTAGGTTAAAGGAGTTTAATCCTAGCCTAATTCTCCCTCGAACCCTTTTTTATAAAATAACTCCTTACTATTAAAAGCTTAGTCGTAGTACTAGCTTTAACGGAAGGTTTTTATTATACTTTAGTTTATTATACCTAAAAAGTCTTCCGTAGCTCTTTAGAAGTAGTTTATTATACTCTAGAAATCTTCCGTAACCCCTTAAAAGTAATTTATCGTATTTGAGAAATCTTCCGTAACTCTTTAGAAATAGTTTACTATACCCTAGAAGTCTTCTATAGTTCCTTAGAAATAATTTACTATACCCTAGAAATCTTCTATAGATTTTATAATAGTTAATTAAAAGAGACCCTTTATCTATTAGAATAATATAAAGTCTCGGAGTAACTTCTCAATTATACTATAACGGGATAGCTAGAGTTAAGGAAAGATTAAAGAGTTATAGAAAGCGAAAGAGTTATAGATAATTAAGAGTTATAAATAAACAAAGATATTAATTAGGATAAAATTATTAGGAAATAACCTAAACGGCTTAGTAAGACCGAGGAATAAATATATACAGAACTTAATCTTCTTACTCGTCGTTATTTCTTAGTATATTTATTTAATATCTATATTAATGAACCTATACGGGCCGTCTTTCCGGGTATAAAATCTAACGATCTTATATATAGGGAGGCCCGGAAGAGGATTTAAATATATTATAAATAATAGAAAGTAACTATCCTTTCGGCCGTTAATAAATAGTAATAATGTTTTATTATAACTTTAAAATTAAACTATTAAAATATAAAGTAGATAATACTTATATTATTACTATATAGAGATACTAGAGCGATTAACTATAAGGGTTACTAAGGCCATACTAGTACCGCGCTATACGCGCGGCTAGTAAGGTTAATTAGCTCTTATTTCGATACTCCTACTCAATCGCAGTATTAATTTAATATAGTAATATTAAAAGGTAAAATAAGTTATTTATTTTACTCTATAATATATTAAGGCTAAACACCGGGTCGTAGGAATAAACTAAGCGCCGGGTTATAATAGTAAACTAAATTTAAATATAATAATATCGGATCCCTCTTTTATCTAAGCGCCGGGTAACTAGAGTAAAGTAAATAAAAATCTACTATTATTTAAATTCCGTTTTTTAATAAAAGGCGGTTTTTTAAAAAATTTATTTAACGTTTAATAAGTATATATAAAAAAATCCGTAGAAATATAGGCGTAGGATTTATAGAGGCGAATAAGATATTATAAAATAATTATATAAAATACTATAAGGGTTACCCTAATAAGGGAAAGATATAAATAATACTATAAACTCGCCTAAAGGGCGTATATAATATTATAGGTACTTTTATATAGGCGCTATTAGCGCATAATTCGCTAGAAGCCGCGTAATCGCTAATTATTAAGATCTTAAAAGGGGAGGTCTAGGATAGGGGCCATAACGTCGATTTATTAAATTATTAGATATATACACTAACTAAGGTCTTTAAGGACGTCGGCGTTACCGAATTATATACTTTTTATACGGTAGCGTTTAGCGGTTTAGGCGTATTTAATAAACCTATATTATATAAATATAAAGTTACGATATCGTAGCTTATTAAAGTCTTAAAATATATTAGTATCGTAGTTATAGATAACTATATAAACGCTAGGGGGCTCTCGAATAATAGTTATACCCTAATAATATTATTTAAATTATTTATAATAGGGTCGAGCGACCTAATTAACGTTTTAATTATTAAATAAAGTTAATTAATTTAACGCCGGAGGCTTTAAGCGCTTCTAGAGGTCGTTATATAAATCGATAATATTAGGTTCGGGGTACTCTTTAACCTAGTTACTTTATTCTTTACTAGTAGGAAAATAAATAGAGTTAGGATATATATAACTATTAATATATAACTACGTATATATAAGGAACTACTTTAGTTCTTAGGTAGTAATATAAGGACCGAGAAAAAATATATCGGGTATATATAATATTTACGGCGCTTAATATTCGATATTAATTATAATAGTTATTACGATCGAAGCCCGCGGTTAAATTAATTTAAATTAAGGGCGATATAGGCTTTAAAAGTAACTAAATAAAATAATATATTAAAATTTTAGGTCGAATCATTATAGGGAGTATATTAAAGATATATAATATAATAAATATACTAGCCCCCTATATAAGATTAGGAAATAAGGTTTAATATTATAAATTACTCGAAGAGCTTTAATATTTAGTATAAAGCCGTATTAAATGAGTATTATACTATAATAATAATTTTTATTAAAATAGAAAACGGCTCCTATTATTTCTACGGTTAGAGAGTATATTTAGCGATATCGCGGGCTTTATAAGGGACTTTCTAGCCTAAAAACTTTATGAAATATAACGAATTTATCTTTACTAAGAGCCTTAATTAACCCGTTAATTATTTATTTATCGGTAGGTGTATATTCTAGCTTAATTTCGCTAGATTTAACTTTCTCGCGTACGAATTATATACAAATAACGATATACTTAATATAAATATAAAACTAGGGGTTTTTAGCCAGCGTTATAATACTTTAATTATTATAATAAAATATTATTACTTTAATAGTAAAGTTTTTTATAATAATATCTAGCTCCCGTAATAATCTTTAGAGTTAAATAATCTCTTTAATAATTTATATCTAGCCGGTATATTCGGCTTTATATATTAATAAAATAATAATAAGCTACCGTTTAAAAAACTAATTAATAACTTTATTTCTAATATTAAAAATATATCCCGAAATTAAACGTCGGGTATTAAAGTCGTTTATTTAATTAGTATTAATATACCCCGTAAAGAGAAATATAAAGCCGCGAGAGACTAGTTATAAATAGGCGGTCCTTTTAAAATTTATCTAGGTTAGAGTTATAACGGCTAATAACGGATATAATATATATAATATCGGGCCTTATACCTAGTATAGCGTATATAAAAGAATTAATAGTAGATTAATATTAAATACGGGAGTTACCGGGAGCGAGGAAGTCCTCGTTTACTATATAAAACTTTTCGGTATTTATAGAGGTAGTAATTAAATAAGTATCCTATATATTAAACTCCTTTGATACTTTTTTAATATAAATAAATTAATTTAATTAAAAGATCCTATTTACTTTATCCCGCGATACCGATATATTAAAATTATAAGAGTAAGGCCTTAGGTTATTTATCTAGAATTATTAAAAAAGGGCGTCTTTAATATTATAAATAATAATATTATCGGGGTTAATAATAAATAGGTCGTCTATATAAACGGCGATAATAACTCGATTCTTAATATTAATAAAGACGCTTTTATTAAAGATAAAAATATAAAAGTCTAAAGTTTTAAGGAAGTTAGATAACGTTTTAAATTATATTTAAAACGATTATTTTAATCTATAAAGAGCCTTATTAAAATAATAAACTATATATACTCTAAAGCTAGCGGTAGGAAATCTAATAAACTACTCGATATAAGTTTCTTCTTATACCGCGTTATATAGGAAAGTGGTTTTAATATTTATTTATTTAAAATCTTAATCTAGGGTAATAATAAAAATAAAAATAACTTTATAATTTATAAATTTTATTATAAAGGCGAAAATCTTATTATAATCTAGGCCTTTTTATTATTCGAAACTATAAGTTATTTAATATATTTTATAACGTAGTACTTTACCTACGGTATTATATTTTAGTTTATAAATTTATTTACCGCGTAGTATTTTACGCCTTATAAGTATAAAGGCTAATATTTATATACTATTCTAAACTAGGGAATCGAATTCATCCTATATCGCTAGTTATTAATTTATTTTATTATAGTTATCGGTTATAGCCTCTTCATATATCTTCGGCTCCTGTACTTCGGGGCGTATAACGAGAGTTAAGAAAATATATAAAGCGATTAAATCGGGGGATTTATATCGAGGTATAACCGAAGGTATATATAATTCGGGATAATTTTATAGGACTTTAACGAGTAACTTAATTACCGGTTACTTTATAAATTATAATAAACGGGTTTATAACGAATAAAATTATAGGGTATTATTACTATTAATATTATTATTAATATCGCTATTATTATCGCTTTTAGGGGGTTACCTATTTAATATAAACGACTTTAGATATATAAACGAGCTCCTATCCTTATTAAAATTATTATTAGAGTCGGCTTCGACCGCCGCCCGCTTTAATAACTAAATAAAACTAAAGACTATTATATTATATTTCCGTTATAATTTAAATATACCTTAAGGTATCCGTTTAATAAAATGAATATTACTTAATTATATAAACTCGTCTTTTTTATTAATAAAACGGTAGATTATATCGCCCTTATACCCGACTAGTTTATATTTAACGGTATAAAACTTAAAATACCCTATTTTAATAGTAGTATTATTAATATAAATTTATATTTTAGAGCCGAGAGTTCTTAGGTAATAAAGATTAAACTTAATATTATTAATTTTTTTAAATAACGTTATTTTAATATTAGATTCGGGGGATCGATTACGGAGGTAGCTAACTATAAAAACGAATTCCGATTAATACTTCTTTTTTATACCGCTTTTAAAGAGTATAATATATATTTTATAACCTAGGCTCTAGCCTAAATATTTAGTAATACCGTTAATTTATAAAATATTATAAATAATATACTCGAGTAAAATCCTTTTCTTTTCTCGGTAGGTTATAAATACCTTAGAGTTAAATTCTCCTCCGCTATTAATATAATAACGCTTAATTTACTATATAGGTCGCTTATAATTAACGGTATAAATTTTAAATATAAAAAGGAAATCGTTTTTATATATAAGGATAACGAGGTAAGATTCCTTAATAAAATCATAAAGTATAGTCTTAAAGTAGCGGGCGCCGTTATAAACTTCTTTTAAAAATACTCTTTTATTATTAATAAAACCGACGAGGTTATTATTAATATATTTATACGGGTATTTACCCGGAGTAATAAGGTATATATATAATACCCTTCTTATTCACGATTAAATATATAAGGTATAAGTATAATCCGCCGGTATTAGTTTATTTAGGTTAATATTTATAATTATTATCTTTAATTTCTTTAAGTTCTATTATTTTAAATTAATTTTACCGATAATATTATAACTTTAGGTTAAAGGAGACCTAAAAAATAATATATATATATATTTTCAGCCTAGGAAGAATCTAGGACGTAATTATACCTAGGTATTAAATATAAATACTTTATTATAGGACGTAAAATAAAAATTCAAGTCGTTATAACTAATAATAATACCTACGAAGGTAATTTTAATAATCTTAATTTTAATTAATATTAATTATAATTTAAAGATAAGGTTCGATTATAAACTAGGGATATAAAGTATATTAAATAAATATATATCGATTTAGCGGTTAATATTAATTATATAAATAATAACGGTCCCTCGGTTTATTAGGATTAGGCTATACTCGCTAATACCTATAATAAAGGTATTTAGAATATTAATATAATTATCGCCGAAATAAGAATAATCGTTAATAATATAACGGCTATAAATGGTATCGAAAAGAAATATATAAAATAGGTTACCTCTATTAACGGCTATTATTCTAATATTTAAATATATCGGTAACTCTTCTTTAAGGGCGGTATCTATATTAGTTTATTATCTTTTATTATTATAACCGCGTCTACCCCCTTAACCCTAATTATAATTATTATCTTTAATAATATTACTACCCCCTTAACTCCGCGTTTTCTTTTATTTTAACTAGGCCTTTATTATTATAAAATATTTATCGCGGTAAATAATATAATTATAATTATCTTTCTTATAATAAAAATAGTAAATAACCTCTTTTATATATTTATTAAGGTTCGTTAATTTAACTATTATCATAGTATATCCCGGCGTCGCTTTAATAATCTTTATATAAATTTCTTTATTTCTAATAACGAGCGATAATTTATTAAGGGTAATAATCTAGGCGTTATTTATAATAAAGATAATATATATTTAAATAAATATATTTTAGAAGGTATTAAACTTAATATTTAAATTCTAAAGGTAAATATTAATTAGAAATATATTAAATAATATATAATTTAAATTCTTTAGCTCGGTATCGATCTCGCGGAATTTCTTAGTATATTCGGTAATATTTATATATTCGCCGTATTTAAGGTTATTAAAGCTACGGATTATTTCGTTAAAAATACCGGAATCTTAAAGGCGGAAGAACTTCTTTAGCGTATCTTAAATCTCTATAATAATAATAATATCCTTTATTATTTAATAGGCGTTAATTTTATAGCGTATTTTCATAACTTTATAAATATATTCGATCTTATCCTCTTAAATATCTTTTATAGCCTATAAGGTATACACGCCTAATTATCTATAATTATTTCGGTTAATAATAACTCTTAGGCCAGATATTATAAAATAGGTATTTATATAATATTTATAAAAAGGCTAATCCTTACTAATTTAAAATATAAATATAAGGCCGAGAGGATAACTTCTATTAAAATAATAAGCGTTATTATTACCTAATATTTCGATATCCGAGTAAAATAAATTAGAGGGATCTAGTAGTATAGGTGCCGAAGAATCTATTATTATTATTATTAATATTTACGACCGTAAATCGGCTAGCGATTAAATTAAAGGAGTTTTAACTTTAAACCTAAATAAGTTTTATATATTTAGTATATTAGGACTAAAGTTTATAGCGTCTCGATACGCCCGAGGTATATAATTATAAAAACGTAAGATTAAAGAAGGGCGAAAAAATAAATCGGTTATAAATATTATAATATTATTAAATTTATTTTCGATTTATTTATAGTTTACCTTAAAGCCGATATCGTCGTATAGGAGTAGAAAATTAAAGGCGGCGTAATTTATACGAAAATTATAGGGTAAACCGTCTAAAAAACGCTCCTATAAATTATTAATAATATCTTAATTAACTTAATTAACCGTTACTCTAGGGGAGAGCTTAAGGGATTATTCTATACTATTAAATCTTAAAGTAATTTATATAAATATTATAGTATATATTAATTAAAAATAGGAGGCTAGAATTAGGAAAGCTAGTAAAAAAATAACTAGGAGATAACTAGGAATTATTAAAATATTTATCCCTCTTTATTAAATAATTCTAGGCTATTCGAATCCTAACTCCTTATTATTATTAGCGGGGTAATACCCCTAGAATTACGATAAATATAAAATTATTAGCGAGTTCATAAGGAATAGGTTTACTCGTATATTAATTTATTTAATCTTTATTAACCCGGAGTTTTCGGTATCTAGGGCTGAGTTTATAGGGCTAGTTTAATTATAAAGTTTAACTACTAAAACTATAATCTCCTAGCCACCGAATTTTTAACTCTTAAATTAACGAAGGCGGTAAGGTACGTTAAGGTACTAGCGTCGTAGTAATTATTATATTAAAATATTAGTACGGGTATTATTAAGACGGTATAATAACTACGTCGAAGTATTTTAAAGCCAGTATTTAGTTAGCTAGATAAACTACTATACCGCTAATATAATAACTATAATAGGGGCGATTCTAGCTAGTTATAGAAGCGACAGCGCACTACCTTAATATAGGAGGGTTAAAAAACGACGTTTATTAAATAGGGCTCTACGCCCGGGCTTATAACCTATTAAAATATAAAGTAGATAATATTTATATTATTACTATATAGAGATACTAGAGCGACTAACTATAAGGGCTGCCAAGGCCATACTAGTGCCGCGCTATACGCGCGGCTAGTGAGGCCAATTAGCTCTCATTTCGACATAAGCCGCCGTAACTAATTTTTAAAACTAGTTATTTTTAAAACCTTTAAGAGTACTATTAATTAAGAGTATAATAAATTATAATTAAAATTAATATTCAAATTTATTATTAATATAGTAGACTTTAATAAAATTAGATCCGAAGGGCTACGATTCCTAAAATATATATAATTATTAAAGCCTTCCGTATATATAAATATGTTATTTATAGATATCCTAGACGCCTTTCTTCAGCTAATTATTTATTAACGTATAACCGAGTTTTACGAGGAGTAGCCCTTTAATTAATAATAATTCAAATATAATAAGCGATATCTCCTTAACCTATTTAATACCTTATATAATAGAGATAACTTTTAATTAAGTATTAATAATTACCTATTAAGGGCTATTCTACGTGCGATCTAGAATAAACGCCGACCAAAGTTAAATATTAATAAGGACTCGGATATATCCGATATCGACTTATTTAATAAAGTTAGTGGATTTAGAATTAGGAATAGGAATACTAATACTATTACTAATAATACAATAAGTAATATGGAGTAAGATATTACGAGCGGTAATACTAGCGGCGATCTTACTAATATAGAATATATCGCTATTATTAATAATAATAATAACTAGGATAATAATAATAATAACTAGGTTAATAAGGATAATAGCGACTCTTCTAATAATTAGTATAGTAGGTACTATGGAAAGTTACTAATAATATCCGTATTACTTAGGTTTATATTACTTTTAATAGTTATTTACGCTTTTACGGTACTTTAAAGTATCTATTTTAACGGAAGGTTTTTACACAACCTTTACTTCTTTACTATTTATAATAAGCTTTATAGATATATATAATATAAATAACTTTTTAGGCGATATAACTTACGGATATAATACCCTAATAATATTAAAGTAGTTACCTATATATAATAATCAACTTACATATAATAAATAACATATTAACGAACGACGAATAACTTATTTATAATATATACTTTAACTATCTAAAAACCGTTTAATAACTATTAGGAATTTTCCTACGTAATTAATAATAATCAACGGGTTCCCAACCGTCTAATAACGGTTTAATAATAATTTAAAAACGGTGTTCTAACCGTTAAAATCCTAAAACCCTCTAGGAACTAGTGTCTAACTATTTTATAACCGAAGTTTAACCGACTTAAGTCTTAGCGGAAGGCCTAGATAGTAGTAAAGAAGTAAAGGTCGTATAAAAACCTTCCGTTAGAATAGATACTTTAAAGTACCGTAAGAGTGTAAATAATTATTAAAAGTGATATGAACCTGAATAATACGGATACTACTAGTAGCTTTCCGTAGTACCTACTATACTAATTATCGGAAGAGTCGTTATTATTCTTATTAACCTAGTTATTATTATTATCGTCCTAGTTATTATTATTATTAATAGCGATGTATTTTATATTAATAAAGTCCCCGCTAGTATTACCGCTCGTAATATCTTATTCCGAATTACTTATAGTATTAGTATTCTTAATTCTAACTCTATTAACTCTATTAACTTTATAATCTAAATCGATATTAGACGTATCCGAGTCCTTATTAATATTTAATTTTAGTCGGCGTTTATTCTAGATTATATATAAAATTACTCTTAATAGGTAATTATTAATACTTAATTAAAAACTATCTTTACTATATAAAATATTAAATAGGTCGAGGAGATATCGCCTATTATATTTAAATTATTATTAATTAAAGGACTACTCCTCGTAAAACTCGGTTATATATTAATAAATAACTAGCTAAAGAAAGGCGTCTAGGATAATTATAAATAATATACTTATATATACGGAAGACTTTAATAGTTATATATATTTTAAGAGTTATAGCCCTTCGGATCTAATTTTATTAAAGTCTATTATATTAATAATAAATTTATATATCGACTTTAATTATAATTTATTATACTCTTAATTAATAGTATTTTTAAAGGTTTTAAAAGTAACTAACTTTAAAAACTAGTTACGGCGGCTTAGTTTTAAGATTATAATAAAACGTTATTACTATTTATTAACGGCCGAGAGGATAGTCGCTTTCTATTATTTATAATATATTTAAATCCTCTTCCGGGCCTCCCTATATATAGGATCGTTAGATTTTATACCCGGAAAAACGGCCCGTATAGGTTTATTAATATAAGTATTAAATAAATATACTAAGAAATAATAACGAGTAACAAGATTAGATTCTATATATATTTATTCCTTAGTCTTACTAAGCCGCTTAGGTTACTTCTTAATAATCTTATTCTATTTAATATTTTTATTTATCTATAATTTTTTGGCCTTTCCCTAGTTATCCCGTTATAGTATAGTTAAGGAGTTATTATAAAACCTTATATTATTTTAATAAATAAAGGGTATCTTCTAACTAATTATTATAGGTATTGGAATATAGGAGTACAGGACTACTTAGTAAGTAGATATTTGGTAATACTTGGCATTAGGGTCTTGCACGTATATTCGCTCTTATCCTCTATAGATAATTAATTAAGAAGTGTTTTCTCTATAATTTAATAGGTTACAAGCCCGGGCTCTATATATATATCCGCTATATACTCGCTATATTATTATAGTATTAATGGTAGTAATACGGCGTTATTACGTTGGCGTAACTACGTTTAGGACGACGTACCAGATTACGCCCGTAAGAAATTTTTAATATAGGGCCTTAGTATATAGAATATAGTTCCGCCGGCCCCGCCTCTACTAGGGAATAGCCTAATAAATAGTATATATAACTACTAGAAAGTAGCTAATTATATTATATAATCTACGCTAGAAAGTGGCTAATCACTTATATAAATTATACACCGCTAGAAAAATGGCCTAATCGCTAGTAGTCTTACTATAGCTAGAAAGTAATTAATTACTATACTAGCGAGTAATTAATCGCCGTAATCGGTTAATATTAGCGTACTTTATATATACCTAAATAAATACCTTAGGGGTAGCTATATACGATAGTTATTTATTATTATTAATACCTCTATATAACTTATTATAATTATTACTAGTGTATTATAGCTTTAAAGCTTATAAGGTCTTTTTAAAGCCTAGAATAAACGTAATTAATTACTACTATAACTTTTTTACCGCCTTAGAAAAATAAGCGTTAATAGTGTTAATAGCGTTAGTAGTTAAAAAACAGATTTAGAACTCCGTAGTCGGGGGAAGAATATTATAAACTATAACTATAGGTCGTAGTTATAATTATAACTTTTATTATTAAAATAGTTATCAAAGCTATTTACTCTTATTCTTTTATATAGAGTAATAGCGAGTTAAACTCTAAATATACTATTCTCTAAACTTCTAGCCTCGTCTTTTAGAATAATTATAATAATAATTATTATTAAAATAAAAGTAAAATCTAAAGTAGCTTAAGGTTAAACCTCTTTATTTAATTACTAAATAATAATATACCCTCTAAAGACTCTAGCTCCGTACCTTTCGGTAGATTAAATAAATAGTCGACTACCTCCGTAATAAGATATATATATACGACGATAAAAGAGACGTTAATATAATATATATATACCGCTATCGATCCGACTCCCTAGCTAGTTTTAGTTACTCTAAATTAATACTAGAATTATTTAGTAATATTAAGTCATTCGGCTTTATACCTAGGTTACCTTTAATATATCGGTATTCGTAAAGACTATTTAGGTATTCGTTAAAATCGAAATCTTAAATTTAATAGAAGACTTCGTTAAATAAAAGTAGGATATACGTAATAACTTTAATATAATAAACTTATAAAAATACCTCGAAGATCTACCTATTATAGTCTTAGAACTAGATATAAGTAAACTTAACTATAATATCGATACTACGTATTAGTAGTTTACTAATAATAAAATAATTTATAATATCCTCCGTCGGATTATCGCCCTTATAACCTACGCTAAAATTAAAAATAATAAGGTCGCTATTATAGCCTAGACGACTATTATAAACGAATTTAAACCTTATAACTCCGGCTACCTATATAAGATACTAACTAAACTTAATTAATTTATTATTAGTGAGTGCGATAATCCTAGCGACTATACTAGTAAATTTTAAAAGGTTTATAACGAGTTTTATAACTTTAACTACCTTAAATTTAATAATAACCTTATAGTCTAGTAGTTCTATCGTAACCTTAGTGTTAATTATTAGCGCTATTATAAAATATTCGCTAAAGACTACGATTTATTTAATATTAATAATACTACTAAGACTACCCTAAATATAGCGATCTCTTATTTTTATAATATATTATATTTATAGGCTAGTAGCGTTAATTATAATTAATTAATATTTACGGTATATACCTTAACGCTATAGCGTGTCTAAGGGCCTAATTAGGAAGGAACTATTTAATCGTACCCCTATTATATTAACTTTATTAGGCGGGTATAGTATTATATTATTTATAATAAACCTTAATATAATAATCTTAGTTATAATAACTAACGCGACCGTAGCCGGCGCGGTCGAGGTAGCCGCGGTAAAGGCGGCGGTAGAAATAATAATAACGCTACTACTAAAGATAATAACGATAATAATAGAAGCTAAAATAATAAGAGTAAAGATAATAAATCCGATAAATTAAATAAATATTAAAGGTTTAATACCGAAGGTAATTTTAATTTAGGGAATATAAAACGTTATTACGCCCTTATAGGTATTATAATTAATATTTCTAAACTTTAGGTCTTAAATACCGGTATTATTATTTATATTAATTACGATCGCTTTACTTTTACAGAGTATAATAAGCTTAAAGGCGCCGATAGTATTAGTAACTTTAGGGGCGGCCTAACGCTATAAAATAACGACGTTATTTAATTATTATATTTAAATAATAAAGGTATATAGTACCTTAAGATTAATAACGTTATATATATTCTTAATAGCGGCTTTAATTTTATTTTTTATATTAAACTTTAACGAGCTAGCTACCCCCTAGGCTTTATTTCTAAAGGGATCTTTATCGGATCTAAAGGAATTACTATAATCCTATAGGACTATAACCTCTACGTTCTATATATGAATTAATAGTAGTTAATACTAGCTACTATTAATAGTAAAGCCCTAATCTAATAGTACGAGAGACTTGGTTATTTAGAGAAAGATAATATAATATAGTTATTTAAAATAATTAACGATATCGACTTATTAAAAATTAAGGGCGACAACGGCTATAAGACCTATAGCGTTATAAAGATATATACTTATTCGTATAAGCGCAGCCTACGAAAGGGCTATTTCGAATATAATATTATTTATAGTAATATCGTTAATCTTAGGGCCTATGGCTTCGGCTTTATAATTACTTATATTAATAATAAACTTAAATATAACTACTATTATTTTATACCTAATAAAATAGGCGTATTTAGCGCCTTTCCTAGTTATAGGTTTATTAAAGAATATAGCGATTATCATATTTATTACCTTTATACTAATAAGGATCCTATATATACTAATAAGGCGTTCGCCGATTATTAACATCGGCAAATCTTAAAAGTAAATGTCAGTGTACTCTAAGCGCTATCAGCCCTGTTAGAAAGCCGTCTACGGGTTTGCGCTGAAACTCCATATTAAATACTGATATAAGGATCAGCAGGATCAGTAAGTCGGGGGTCCGGGCACGTTACTTTCAGTAAATAGTATTTACTGTTAGCAGGTTCAGCAGGTTCAGCAACTCGATAAATCGTTAGTAACTTAAATATCAGACGAATAGGCCCATTATATGCCCTATAGCATGCGCATTTGCATGCGCCATAGTATGGGCCATAGTATGGGCCATAGTATGCCCTATGGCATGCGCAATGGCGTGCGCAGCTTGCGTATGCCATTGAATGGCATGCGAATGGCATGCGCAAAGGTATCCTGAATAGCATGCGATGTGCGCCCCCCGCAGCAGCCCCTAAAACATCAGACGAAAGCCCCCCATGGCATGCGCAATCATGGCATGCGCCAAGGCATGCGCCATGGTATGCGAAATAGTATGGTATTCATGTGCGCATACTCCCCGGATATGCCCGGGTGACGCCCCCGCGAGAACTTTCGCTAAAACTCATTATTCCGGGCCCGGTAGGTCGCTGGCGTTAGTAGTCGTCGCTAGGGGTCGCTGCCGTCAATGGCGACGATCATGGAACTTTATTTATTTCAGCCCTATGATAGGGCTGGCTGCTGTTAGTATACTAACGGTACATATAAGTTACTGAAGTTACTAATCCTGCTGAAATTAACCCGGAGTTATTAATAGGATACTGCCCGGACCCCCGATTTACTGAACCTACTAAAAGTCACCTGCCTAGACCCCTGATTTACTAAACCTACTGATAGGACGCTGGTAGCCCTATCCGTAAGTTAGGGCTACTAGCAGCGTCCTGTCAGTAACTTTTCTTAGTAAAAGTTACTGGCAGGACGCTACTAGCCCTATCCGCGCGGTCGGTAACTAGGGTTTTGGCAGGAGTTTTTAAGATTTACCGATGAATATAAATATAATATCGTCTAGAGTTACTTTATCCCTAGGAACCCTTAAATAAATAATATATTAAAATATATTAATTAAACCCTACTTTAGAAGGTATATACCCTATTAAATAATAACGGCCTTAATAAAATATTAATTTTAAAGTTTATTTCGACTATAAACTGGCTCCGAAATCGGTCTTTTATTATTATAATAAATATTACGCCCTATAAAGGCTCTATTAAAATACGTCCTAATCTATCGTATTTACGTAATATTAACTAAATCGGCCTATATTAGGATCGTTATATTATAGGTAAAAACTAGTAGAAATTTACCTAACGTAGTACTAAGGGTACCTTTATTAGGTACGAGAGTAATTATTTTTATCGAATATTAATATTTACGGGTAAAGTACTCCGCTTCGCCTAGGTTTAATAGACTAAGGAGCGCTATATTAGAAATAAATATACTACGATATAGGTACTACTAGTTAATAAGATCTCTAGAATAATTCCCCGTTAAGGGGGCGACGTTATAATAAAACGTAAAAATATTTTAAACCTATACGAACCTCCTATTAATATAGAATCAAATATCGACGACTACGGATATAATAGTAGTAACTCTAAGTTTATTATAGCCCCCCTATAACGACTTATTAAATATATTATTTTATTATAATTACCTTACTAAAGTTAAGAGCTAATATACCTAGCCCTAGTTAGGCGCTATAGCCGCTATTAATTATAAGCGACGTATTATCGCGAGTAATAATATTAAAGTCCTCGAGCTTTAATTTATTAGACGATATAAATCCGGCCTAATATCCCCCCGCCTCCGCCTCGCCCGTAATATTAATAAGGGTATTTAATAAATATTTAAAGTTACGCGAACCTACCCTCTCCCCCGACCTAACTACTAGTTAAAGCGCTATCATATAAGTTATATAAACCTAAAATATATAAAAAAGTTATAACTAATACCCTAAATAAAATATACTAGTAACTCGGTATAAAGGCCGAAATTAATTTACTCTTAATTAATAGTACCTAGATACTAGCTAACCTACTTTATAATCGAAAAATCCTTCGCGGTAAATAGGTCTATAAATTTAAATATAATATTATTAGCGAGATAACTCGCTATAAAGCCCGCTAGGTTATATATAATTTTAAATAATACCTTTATTAAGGAATCGATTTTAATAAGATATTTACCTCTATAATTAAACCTATAAACTATAAAGTATTATTCGTTATTATAGCGGCGTTCGACCTAGAGCTCGAATAAATAAATATATAAACTACGTTTCTTTATAGCGAGATCGATAACGATAAGATCTATATCGAATAACCTACCGGTTTTAGTAATAATTTAGGTTATATATACCTACTAAAATATACTTTATATAAACTTAAATAATCCCTTTATATATAGTATATTATCTTTATTATTTTCTTCGCTAAGTTAGGTTTTATACCCCTAAATACGGATTTTAATATCTTTTTTAATTATAATACCTAGCTAATTATTACCTTATACGTCGATAATATATTAATTACTAGTACTAGGAAGGCCGCGATTATCCAATTTAGATAATAACTAAGCGATAAATATAAGATAATTAATCTCGGGTTTATTATTTATTATTTAGGCCTTAAAGTCGCGCGCGATTATTTTAATTATATATTATCCTTTAGCTAGGAGGTTTACCTAGAAAGAGTATTTAAAGATTATAATATATAAAATACTAAGGCTAAAGCTATAGGAGTTCTAATAAACTTAATTATTAGATTTATCTCTATGGATAAAGGCTACTAGGCTGAACCTACTTTTTTAATTATATACTAATTAATTATCGGATTATTTATATATATAATAATAAATATACGACCTAATATCGCCTTCGCGGTATTAATAATAAGCTATTATATTTCTAACCCCGACGAGACTTATTAGATCGTAATTAAACGTATATTCCGCTACCTACGCGGTACGCTACCCCTAAAATTTATATTCTAGGGTTAACTCGCCCTATTAGAGGGCTATATTAATACTAATTAGGCTGGCGACTATAATACGCGATACTCTACCTCTAATTATATATTTAATCTCGGTAGTACGACTATTAACTAGTAATCTAAATATTAATTAATTATTATATTATTATTTTATAAAGCCGAATATACTAGCTAAATATAAACTACTAAAGAAATTATTTAGCTTAAATAATTATTAAAATAATCAATACCTATTACCTCTATACTCTATACTAGGGGGAAATCTAAAGATTATATATTAATACTACTCGCCAACGTATTATATATATTTATTACTTTTTTAGTAATACCTATATACTTCGTATTTATTATAGTTATTTTTTATAATAATTAGGGTACTATAGCCCTAGCTAAGAACTCCTAAAATCACGGTCGTACTAAATATATCGATTTATAGTACTACTTCTAACGCGAAAAGATTATATTAAGCGAAATTAAATTCCGTTATATTTTTATAATAAATTAAATCATTAATAAATTTATTAAAGCCCTTCTTAAAATTAAATTCGATATCTTTCGGGCTACTCTAGGCCTTTAATAATTTATATAAAAACTTATTAATACTCTTATAAAAGGATTTTTAAACCTTTATACATTAAAAATACGGCTCTACGGGTATACCCGAAGAGTTATATTTAAAGTTTAGCGTATATTTAGCGCCTTCCCCGTAAATTAAAAATTAATATATAATTTAATACTAACTAATAACTACCCTATAAATTACCGTTAAATCTTTAAGGCCTTATCTAAGGCCTTTATAAAATATACTCTCTAAGTTTTAACTAAATCGCGTCTATATATATAGCGGTATATCCTAACTCGCTCTAGGTACTTTTAGACTATATATAACGACGATAAAATCGCCTTATAATTTATCGTTTTTACTTAGCCCTTTTATAACCTCTATTAATAAATATATACGTCACTAGAATATCCCTTAAATGTCCGTTATAGTTATATATCGTTATACCTATAGTATTTAACGCGGTCCCCGTAATCGTTTCCCCACGAACCCTATAGTATCTAACTATTTCTAATAATCTTCTCGTAATATTTATATCGTTTACTAATACTCCGACCTAGTTACTACCTAAATTTAGCGTATATAGGTTAATTATCAAATAAAAAATTTAAAATACCGTATTTTATTAAAAAACGGAATTTTATTACCTTAGCCTCTACCGATATAGCTTAGCCCTATAGTTTAGTTTTTACCGATATATCTTAACCCTATAGGTTAGCCCCCACCGACGTGTTTTAACCTTATAGCTTGGCCTTTACCGACGTATCTTAATCTTATAACTTAGCCTCTACCGATATGGCTTAGCCCTATAACTTGGCCCCCTACTAATTATAATTTAGGCCTATAACTTGGCTCCTATAAAATATGGTTTTAGCCCTTATAACTTATTATAACGACTCTTAAATAGGGGGAATACAGGGCTATTTTAGAGACTTCTTAATAGAGGATTTCGTTCGAGTAAAAGTATTAGAATATAGGAGTATAAGACTATTTAATAAATAAATACTTAGTAATACTTAGTATTAAGGTTTTATATATATATTCGCTCTTATCCTCTATAAATAATTAATTAAGAAGTATTTTCTACCTACTATAGTTTAATAATAGGGTTTACGGAAGATTTATAGGGTATAATAAACTACCTTTAAAGAATTACGGAAGATTTCTAAGGTATAGTAAATTATTTCTAAAAAACTATAAAAGACTTCTAGGTTATAGTAAATTATTTTTAAGAAACTATCAAAGTTTTTTAGGGTATAATAAATTAAAGTATAATAAAAGCCTGTTAGGGCTAGTATTACGATTAAGTTTTTAATAATAAGAATTTACCTTATAAAAAGGGGTTTAAGGAAGGATTAGGTTAAAATTAAACTTTTTTAACCTAAATACCTTATTAACTAGCTTTTATATAAAAGAATATATTATTTATTTATTTAGGATTATTAGAAAATAAGGTAAAGTATCTTCCGCCGTTAAATCTTTATTTAGGTCTCGTTTTTATCGACGGGCGTTATAATTAAATATAGTTCTAATTAATTCATCTTTTAATTCCCCGTTCTTAAATATAATTAATTTATTAAATATAAATAATTTAATTTACTACCGGGATCTCTTCTTCTTAAATATTAAGACTTTAAAAAACTTCGATATAAGAGTAGATTTCTAGGATCCGCCCCTAGCTATAAATACCGTATAATTAAAATAACTTTACGATAATAAATAAGATAAAGACTTAATATAAAAAATAAATAAATAGAATAAATAAATAAAGAGCTAGATAATAAATATAATATCCGATTTTATAATAAAAATATAGTAGGCGCGGGTTATTCCGTTATTCTACGCTAGTATAAATTTAATATAATATATAGTAATATTTATACTAATTTAATATTTCTATAGATATTTAAAAGTCTTACTCCGTTAAAAGGGTATACCGCTATTATCGGATATAAGTTAAAGATATATAAATATAGAAACCTTATTATAATATATATATTTTCTACGGTCTTTTATTAATTAATTATTATTTCCGATTATTCACTTCGTATTATTTTAACTCGTTAGTATTTATTAAATTTATTATAACTTATATACTCTTTAATTCCTTATTTTTCTTCTTTTTCCCTTAAAAACTCCGATATTCTTATAGCTCCTACTCTAATATAATATACGAAAGACTTTATTAATTATCTCTTCTTTTAGTATTAATAGCCTTATTATAATATCCGTTATTAAAGATTTTATTTATATTTCACGTTAAGCTTAATACTACTAAAGACTTTAATTATACTTTATTTAATAATTAATAATATTATCGGAAGCCTTTTATTAGGATATAGGAGTATAAGACTATTTAGTTACTACTTAATAAATAAATACTTAATAATATTTAATATTAGGGTCTTATATATATATTCGCTCTTATCCTTTATAGATAATTAATTAAGAAGTATTTTTTATTTATTATAGTTTAATAGGTTATAAGCCTAGGCTCTATATATATATCCGCTATATACTCGCTATATTATTATAGTATTAATAATAGTAATACGGCGTTATTATATTAGTATAATTATATTTAGGATAATATACTAGATTACGCCCGTAAGAAATTTTTAATATAGGGCCTTAGTATTAAAATATAATTCCGCCGGCCCCGCCTCTACTAAGGAATAACTTAATAAATAGTATATATAATTATTAGAAAGTAGTTAATTATATTATATAATATACGCTAGAAAGTAGCTAATCGCTTATATAAAGTTTATATACCGCTAGAAAAATAGCTTAATCGCTAGTAGTTTTATTATAGTTAGAAAGTAGTTAATTACTATATTAAAAAATAATTAATCGTCGTAATTAGTTAATATTAACGTACTTTATATATATTTAAATAAATACCTTAAGGGTAGCTATATATAATAGTTATTTATTATTATTAATACCTTTATATAAATTATTATAATTATTACTAGCGTACTATAACTTTAAATTTATAAAGTCTTTTTAAAACTTAGAATAATTATAATTAATTACCGCTATAGCTTTTTTACCGCCTTAGAAAAATAAGTATTAATAGCGTCGGTAGTATTAATAATTAAGAAATAAATTTAGAACTCCGTAGTCGGAGGAAAAATATTATAAACTATAATTATAGGTCGTAGTTATAATTATAACTTTTATTATTAAAGTAGTTATTAAAGTTATTTATTCTTATTCTTTTATATAGAGTAATAACGAGTTAAACTTTAAATATATTATCCTCTAAGTTTCTAACCTCGTTATTTAAAATAATTATAATAATAATAATAACTAAAACGAAAATAAAATCTAGAGTAGTTTAAGATTAAACCTTTTTATTTAATCATTAAATAATAATATACCCTCTAAAGACTCTAGCTCCGTACCTTTCGGTAGATTAAATAAATAATCGACTACCTCCGTAATAAGGTATATATATATAACGATAAAAAAGATATTAATATAATATATATATATCGTTATTAATCTGACTTTTTAGTTAGTTTTAATTATTCTAAATTAATACTAAAACTATTTAGTAATATTAAGTTATTCGGCCTTATACCTAGGTTATTATTAATATATCGGTATTTATAAAGGCTATTTAGGTATTCGTTAAAATCGAAATTTTAAATTTAATAGAAGGCTTCGTTAAATAGAAATAGGATATATATAATAACTTTAATATAATAAATAGACTTATAGGAATATTTCGAAGATTTATTTATTATAACTCTAGAACTAGACGTAGGTAAACCTAACTATAATATTAATACTACGTATTAGTAGTTTACTAATAATAAGATAATTTATAATATCCTCCGTTATATTATCGCCCCTATAACCTACGCTAAAATTAAGAATAATAAGGTCGTTATTATAGTCTAGACGATTATTATAAATAAATTTAAACTTTATAACTTTAACTACCTATATAAGGTATTAACTAAATTTAATTTATTTATTATTAATTAGTACGATAGTCTTAGCGATTATATTAATAAATTTTAGGAGGTTTATAACGAGCTCTATAACTTTAATTACCTTAAGTTTAATAATAACTTTATAGTCTAATAATTCTACTATAATTTTAATATTAATTATTAACGCTATTATAAAATATTCGCTAAAGACTATAATTTATTTAATATTAATAGTACTATTAAGACTACCCTAAATATAACGATCTTTTATTTCCGTAATATACTATACTTATAGGCTAGTAGCGTTAATTATAGTTAATTAATATTTATAATATATACTTTAATATTATAATGTATCTAAGGGCCTAATTAAAAAGGAATTATTTAATCGTACCTCTATTATACTAATTTTATTAGGCGGGTATAGTATTATACTATTTATAATAAACTCTAGTATAATAATCTTAGTTATAATAACTAGCGCGACCGTAACCGGCGCGGTCGAGGTAGCCGCGGTAAAAATAACGGTAAAAATAATAATAATATTACTATTAAAGATAATAACGATAATAATAAAAACTAAAATAATAAGAGTAAAAATAATAAATCCGATAAATTAAATAAACGTTAAAGGTTTAACACCGAAGGTAATTTTAATTTAAAGAATATAAAATACTATTATACCTTTATAGGTATTATAGTTAATATTTCTAAACTTTAAGTTTTAGATACCGGTATTACCGTTTATATTAACTATAATTACTTTATTTTTATAGAGTATAATAAACTTAAAGACGCCGATAGTATTAGTAACTTTAGGGGCGGCCTAATATTATATAATAATAACGTTATTCGGTTATTATATTTAGGCGATAAAGGCGTATAATACCTTAAAATTAATAACGTAATATATTTTTTTAATAACGGCTTTAATTTTATTTTTTATATTAAATTTTAACGAGTTAACTACCCCCTAGGCTTTATTTCTAAAGGGATCTTTATCGGATCTAAAAAAATTATTATAATCCTATAAAATTATAACCTCTACGTTCTATATATAAATTAATAGTAATTAATATTAGTTATTATTAATATTAAAGCCTTAACTTAATAGTATAAAAGACTCGGTTATTTAAGGAAAGATAATATAATACGGTTATTTAAAATAATTAACGGTATCGATTTATTAAAGATTAAGAGCGATAACGGCGATAAAACCTATAATATTATAAAGATATACGCTTATTCGTATAAACGCAGCCTACGAAAGGGCCGTTTCGAATATAATATTATTTATAATAATATTATTAATTTTAGGGCTTATAACTTCGGCTTTATAATTACCTATATTAATAATAAATTTAAATATAACTATTATTATTTTATACTTAATAAAATTGGCGTATTTAGCGCCTTTCGTAATTATAGGTCCGTTAAAGAATATAATAATTATTATATTTATTACCTCTATACCGATAACGATCCTATATATATTAATAAGGCGTTCGTTAATTACCGATATAAATATAATATTATTTAAAACTACTTTATCCCTAGGAACTCTTAAATAAATAATATATTAAAATATATTAATTAAACTTTACTCTAGAAGGTATACGCCTTATTAAATAATAATAACTTTAATAAAATATTAATTCTAGAGTTTATCTCGGTTATAAACTAGCTCCGAAATCGGTTTTTTATTATTATAATAAATATTACGCCCTATAAAGACTCTACTAGAATACGTCCTAATTTATTATATTTATATAATATTAACTAAATCGGCCTATATTAGGATCGTTATATTATAGGTGAAAATTAATAGAAATTTATTTAATATAATATTAAAGGCGCCCTCGTTAAGTATAAGGGAAATTATTTTTATTAAATATTAATATTTACGGGTAAAATACTCCGCTTCGCCTAAATTTATAAACTAAAGAGCGTTGTATTAGAAATAAATATATTATAATATAAATACCGTTAGTTAATAAAATCTCTAGAATAATTCCCCGTTAAGGGGGCGATATTTTAAACCTATACGAACCTCCTATTAATATAGAATTAAATATCGATAATTACGGATATAATAATAGTAGTTTTAAGTTTATTATAACCCCCCTATAACGATTTATTAAATATATTATTGTATTATAGTTATTAAAATTAAGAGTTAAGATACCTAGCCCTAGCTAGGCGCTATAACCGTTATTAATTATAAACGATATATTATCGTAAATAATAATACTAAAGTCCTTAAGCTCTAATTTATTAAATAATATAAATCCGGTTTAATATTCCCCCGCCTCCGCCTCGCTTATAATATTAATAAAGATATTTAATAGGTATCTAGAGTTACGCGAATTTACTTTTTTTCTTAATTTAATAGTATTACTAGCTAAGGTATTATTATATAAACTATATAAACTTAAAACGTATAAGGAATTTATAATTAATACTTTAAATAAAATATATTAGTAACTCGGTATAAAGACCGAAATTAATTTATTTTTAATTAATAGTATTTAAATACTAGCTAACCTACTTTATAATCGAGAAATCCTTCGCGGTAAATAGGTCTATAAACTTAAATATAGCGCCGTTAACGAGATAACTCGTTATAAAGCCCGTTAGATTATATATAACTTTAAATAATATTAAAGAATTATTTTAATAAGATATTTACCTCTATAATTAAGCCTATAAACTATAAAATATTATTCGTTATTATAGCGGCGTTCGACCTAGAGCTCGAATAAATAAATATATAAACTACGTTTCTCTATAACGAGATCGATAATAATAAAATCTATATCTAATAACCTACCGGTTTTAGTAATAATTTAGGTTATATATATTTATTAAAATATACCCTATATAAGCTTAAGTAATTGTTTTATATATAATATATTATCTTTACTACCTTCCTCGCTAAGCTAGGTTTTATACTTTTAAATACGGACTTTAATATCTTTCTTAATTATAATACCTAATTAATTATTACCCTATATATTAATAATATATTAATTACTAGTACTAGGAAGGCCGCGATTACTTAATTTAAATAATAACTAAATAATAAATATAAAATAACTAATCTCGGGCCTATTACCTATTATTTAGGCCTTAAAGTCGTGTATAATTATTTTAATTATATATTATCCCTTAGCTAGGAGGTTTACCTAGAAAGTATCGAAATAAGAGTTAATTGGCCTCACTAGCCGCGCGTATAGCGCGGTACTAGTATAGCCTTAGTAGCCCTTATAGTTAGTCGCTCTAGTATCTTTATATAATAATAATATAAGTATTATTTACTTTATATTTTAATAGGTTATAAGCCCGGGCGTAGGGCCTTATTTAATAAGCGTCGTTTCTTTACCCTCTTATATTAAGGTAGTACGTTATTATTTCCGTAACTAACTAGAATCGCCCCTATTATAGTTATTAGATTAGCGGTATAGTAGTTTATTTAGTTAATTAAATACTAGCCTTAAAACGTTTCGACGTAGTTACTATACCGTTTTAATAATACCCGTAATAATATTTTAGTATAGTAGTTATTACGACGCCGGTACTTTAACGTACCTTATCGTCTTTATTAATTTAGGAGTTTAAAATTCGGTAGTTAAGAGATTATAGTCTTAATAATTAAGCTTTATAACTAGGCTAGCTCTATAGATTTAACCCCGGATACCGAAGACTCCGGGTTAATAAAGACCGAATAAATCGATATATAAATAAACCTATTCCTTATGAACTCGCTAATAATTCTATATTTATTATAATTCTAGGGGTATTACCCCGTTAATAGCGGTAAAGAGTTAAGATTCGAATAACCTAGAATTATTTAATAAAGGGGGATAAATACCTTAATAATTTTTAGTTATTTTTTAATTATCTTTTTACTAGTCTTCCTAATTCTAGCCTCTTACTTTTAATTAATATATATTATAATATTTATATAAATTACTTTAGGATTTAATAATATAAAATAATCCCCTAAACTCTCCTTTAAAGTAACGATTAATTAAGTTAATTAAAATATTATTAACGATTTATAGGAGCGTTTTTTAGACGGTTTACTTTATAATCTTCGCGCGAATTATACCGCCTTTAATTTTCTACTCTTATATAACGATATCGGCTTCGAGGTAGACTATAAATAAATCGAAAATAAGTTTAATAGTATTATAACGTTTATAATTAATTTATTTTTTTACCCTTCCTCGACTTTATATTCCTACGATTATATACCTCGGGTATATCGAGACGCTATAAATTCTAGTTTTAATATACCGAGTATATAAAATTTATTTAGGTTTAAAGTCGAAACTCCTTTAATTTAATCGCTAGCCGATTTACGATCGTAAATATTAATAGTAGTAGTAGATACTTCGGCGCCTATACTACTAGATCCCTCCGATTTATTTTACTCGGATATCGAAATATTAAATAATAATAACGCCCGTTACTCTAACGAAAATCATTCTTTCGGTTTTATATTTATATTTTAAACTAGTAAGGATTAGCCCTTTTATAAGCGTTATATATATATTTATTTTATAATATCTAGCCTAGGAGTTATTATTAACCGAAATAATCGTAGATAACTAGGTATATATACTTTATAAATTATAAAAGATACCTAGAAGGATAAAATCGAATATATTTATAAAATTATAAAAGTATATTATAGAACTAACGCCTACTAAATAGTAAAGGATATTACTATCGTTATAAAGGTTTAGGATATACTAAAGAAATTCTTTCGCCCTTAAGATTCCGGTATTTTTAACGAAATAATCTATAGTTTTAATAATTTTAAGTACAGCGAATATATAAATATTACCGAATAAATTAAGAAGTTCCGCGAGATCGATACCGAGCTAAAGAATTTAAATTATATATTATTTAATATATTTCTAATTAATATTTATCTTTAGAATCTAGATATTAAGTTTAATACCTTTTAAAGTATATTTATTTAAACGTATATTATTTTTATTATAAATAGCGCCTAGATTATTACCCTCGATAAATTATCGCTCGTTATTAAAAATAAAGAAATTTATATAAAGATTATTAAAGCGACGCCGGGACATACCGTAATAATAGTTAAATCGGCGAACTTTAATAAATATATAAAAAAGGTTGTTTACTATTCTTATTATAAAAAGAATAATTATAATTATATTATTTACCGCGATAAATATCTTATAATAATAAAGGCCTAGTTAGAGTAAAAGAAAGCTCGGAGTTAAGGAGGTAATAATATTATTAAAGATAATAATTATAACTAAGGCTAAAGGAGTAGACGCGGTTGTAATAATAAAAAATAACGAGTTAATATAGATACCGCCTTTAAGAAAGAATTACCGATATATTTAAATATTAGAATAATAACCGTTAATAAAGGTAATTTATTTTATATATTTCTCTTCGATACCGCTTATAGCCGTTATATCGTTAATAACCGTTTTTATTTCGGCGATAATTATATTAATATTTTAAATACCTTTATTATAAATATTAATAAGTATAGCCTAGTCCCGGTAAGGCGACGGACCGCTATTATTTATATAATTAATATTAACCGATAAGTCGATATACGTTTATTTAATATATTTTATATCTTTAATATATAGTCGAACCTTATCTCTAGGTTATAATTAATATTAATCGGAGTTAAAATTATTAAAATTACCTCCGTAGGTATTATTATTAATTATAAAGACTTTAACTTCTACTTTATATCCTATAATAAAGTATTTATATTTAATATTTAGGTATATCCTATTTTAAGTTTTATTACGATTATAATTACGTCCTAGATTCTTCCTAGGCTAAAAATATATATATATATAATTTTCTAAATCTCCCCTAACCTAAAATTATAATATTATTAATTAAATTATTTAAGGTAATAGAACTTAAAGAAATTAAAGATAATAATTATAAATATTAACCTAAATAAATTAATACCGGCGGATTATATTTATACTTTATATATTTAATCGCGAATAAAAAGGGTATTATATATATACCTTATTACTCCGGGTAAATACCCGTATAAATATATTAATAATAACCTCGTCGGTTTTATTAATAATAAAAGGGTATTTTAAAGAGAAGCTTATAACGGCGGCCGTTACTTTAAGACTATATTTTATAATTTTATTAAAGAGTCTTATATCGTTATTTTTATATATAAAAGTAATTTCCTCTTTATATTTAAGATTTATATCGTTAATCGCGAGCGACCTATATAGTAAATTAAACGTTATCATATTAATAGCGGAGGAGAATTTAATTCTAAAGTATTTATAGTTTACTAAAAAAAGAAAGGGATTTTACTCGAGTATATTATTTATAATATTTTATAAATTAACGGTACCGTTAAATATTTAGGCTAGGGCCTAGGTTATAAAATATATACTATACTCTTTAAAAACGGTATAAAGAAGAAATACTAGTCGGAATTCGTTTTTATAATTAGTTACCTCCGTAATCGATCCCCCGAATTTAATATTAAGATAATATTATTTAAAAAGATTAATAATATTAAGTTTAATCTCCGTTACCTAAGAACTTATTAGTAAATTTTAAAAACTCCTATTAAAACCCTAGTTACCGACCGCGCGGATAGGGCTAGTAGCGTCCTACTAGTAACTTTTATTAGGAAAAATTACTAATAAGACGCTACTAGTAGCCCTAATTTACGGATAAAGCTACTAGCGTCCTATTAATAGGTTTAGTAAATTAGGGGTCCGGGTAGGTAACTTTTAATAAATTTAATAAATCGGGGGTCCGGGTAGTATCCTATTAATAACTCCAGGTTAATTTTAGTAGGATTAATAACTTTAGTAATTTATATATACCGTTAATATATTAATAGTAACTAGCCTTATTATAGGGTTAAAATAAATAAAGTTCTATAATCGTCGCTATTAACGGTAGCGATCCCTAGTAATAACTACTAACGCCAGCGACCTACCGGGCCCGGAATAATAAGTTTTAGCGAAAGTTCTCGCGGGGGCGTCACCCGGGCATATCCGGGGAGTATGCGCACATGAATACCATGCCATTTCGCATACCATGGCGCATGCCTTGGCGCATGCCTTGGCGCATGCCTTGGCGCATGCCATAATTGCGCATGCCATGGTGGGCTTTCGTCTGATGTTTTAGGGGCTGCTGCGGGGGGCGTACATCGCATGCACCTTTGCGCATGCCATTCGCATGCCATTCGCAAGCTGCGCACGCCATTGCGCATACCATGGGGCATACTATGGCCCATACTATGGCCCATACTATGGCGCATGCCAATGCGCATGTAAATACGTATGCTACAGGGCATGTAATGGGCCTATTCGTCTGATATTTAAGTTACTGATTATTTATCGAGTTACTGAACCTACTGACAATAAGTACTATTTATTAATAGGACCCTACCCGGACCCCTAACTTACTAATCCTATTAAACCTCGGGTCGGTATTTAATATGGAGTTTTAGCGTAAACCCGTAGACGGCTTTCTAATAGAGCTGATAACGCTTAGAGTATACTAACATTTACTTTTAAGATTTACCGATGCTCTCGGCTCTAAAGTATAGGTTTATATTAATAATACCATTATTAAAATAGGGTATTTTAAATTTTATACCGTTAAATATAAACTAGTCGGGTATAAAGGCGATATAATCTATCGCTTTATTAATAAAAAAGGCGAGTTTATATAGTTAGGTAATATTTATTTTATTAAATAAATATTTTAAAATATACCTAAATTATAACGGGAACGTAATATAACGGCCTTTAGTTTTATTTAATTATTAAAGCGGGCGGCTATCGAAGCCGACTCCGGAAATGATTTTAACGAGGATAAAAGCTCGCCTATATATCTAAAGTTGTTTATATTAAATAAATAACCCCCTAAAAGCGATAATAATAGTAATATTAATAATAATATTAATAACGACGATACCTCGTAGTTTTATTCGTTACGAACCCGTTTATTATAATTTATAGAGTAACCGGCGATTAAGTTACTCGTTAAAATCTTATAAAATTATCTCGAATTATATATACCTTCGGTTATACCTCGATATAAATCCCCCGATTTAATCGCCCTTTATATTTTCTTAATTTTCGTTATACGCGCCGAAATATAGGAGCCGAAGATATATAAAGAGGTTATAGCCGATAACTATAATAAAATAAATTAGTAATTAACGATATAGGATAAATTCGATTCTCTAATTTAGAATAATATATAGACGCTGGCCTTTATACCTATAAGGCGTAAAATACTACGCGGTAAATAAATTTATAAACTAAAACGTAGTACCGTAGGTAAAGTACTACGTTATAAAATATATTAGGTAGTTCGTAGTTTCGAATAATAAAAAGACCTAGATTATAATAAGACTTTCGCCTCTATAATAAAACCTATAAATTATAAAGTTATCTTTACTCTCGTTATTACTTTAAATTAGAATCTTAAATAAATAAATATTAAAACTACTTTCCTATATAATACGATATAGGAAGAAATTTATATCGAATAATCTACTAGATTTCCTACCATTAACTCTAGAGTATATATAGTTTATTATTTTAATAAGGCCCTTTATAGACTAAAATAATCGCCTCGAATATAATTTAAAATATTATCTAGCTTTCTAAAAACCTTAGGTTTTTATATTTTTATCTTTAATAAAAGCGTCTTTATCGGTATTAAGGATCGAGTTATTATCGCCGTTTATATAGACGACCTATTTATTACTAGCCCCGATAATTCCGTTATTTATAGTATTAAAGATACTTTTTTTAAATAATTCTAGATAAGCGACCTAAGGCCTTATTTTTACTACTTTAATATATTAATATTATAGGATAAAATAAATAAGATCCTCCGATTAAATTAGTCTACCTATATTAAAAAGGTATTAAAGGAGTTCGGTATATAAAATACTTATTTAATTATTACCTCTATAAATACCGAAAAGCTTTATATAATAAACGAGGATTTCCTCGCTCCCGGTGACTCCCGTATTTAATATTAATCCGTTATTAATTCTTTTATATACGTTATACTAGGTATAAGGCCCGATATCGTATATATTATATCCGTTATTAACCGTTATAACTCTAACCTAGATAAATCTTATTAGAAGGTTATTAAATATATTTTTCGGTACCTTAAAGGGACCGCCTACTTATAGTTAATATTTCGCGGCTTTATATTTCTCTTTACGGGGTATATTAATATTAATTAAATAAACGATTTTAATACCCGATATTTAACTTCGGGATACGTTTTTAATATTAGAAATAAAATTATTAACTAGTTTTTTAAACGGTAGCTTATTATTATTTTATTAATATATAAAGTTAAATATACCGGCTAGATATAGGTTATTAAGGAGATTATTTAACTCTAAAGATTATTACGGGAGCTAGATATTATTATAGAAAACCTTACCACTAGAGTAGTAACGCTTTACTATAATAATTAAGGCGTTATAATACTAGTTAAGAACTCCTAGTTCTATATTTATATTAAATATATCGTTATTTAAATATAGTTCGTACGCGAGAAGGTTAAATCTAACGAAATTAAACTAGAATATATATTTACTAATAAATAAATAGTTAACGGGTTAACTAAGGCCTTTAATAAAAATAAATTCGTTATATTTTATAAAGCTTTTAGGCTAGAAAGATCTTTATAAAGCCCGCGTTATCGCTAGTTATACTCCTTAACTATAGAAATAATAAAAATCGTTTTCTATTTTAATAAGAGTTATTACTATAGTATAATACCCGCTTAATACGACTCTACGCTAAATATTAAGGCTCTTCGGGTAATCTATAATACTAAACTTTATTTTTTAGCCTCGTATCGGGGGCTAGTATATTTATTATATTATGTATCTTTAATATACTCCCTATAACGATTCGACCTAAAATTTTAATATACTATTTTATTTAGTTACTTTTAAAGCCTATATCGCCTCTAAATTAAATTAATTTAACCGCGGGTTTCGATCATAATAACCGCTATAATTAATATCGAATACTAAGCGCCGTAAACGTTATATATACCCGACGTATTATTTCTCGGTCTTTATATTACTACCTAAGAACTAAAATAATTCCTTATATACGCGTAGTTATGTATTAATAGTTATATATATCTTAACCTTATTTACTTTCCTATTAGTAAAGAACGGGGTAATTAGGTTAAAGAGTACCCCGAACCTAATACCGTCGATTTATATAATAACCTTTAGAAGCGCTTAAAGCCTTTAGTACTAAATTAATTAACTTTATTTAATAATTAGAATATTAATTAGGTCGCTCGACCCTATTATAAATAATTTAAATAATATTATTAGGGTATAACTATTATTCGAGAGCCCCCTAGCGTTTATATAATTATTTATAACTACGACGCTAATATATCTTAAGACTTTAATAAGCTGCGGTATCGTAACTTTATATTTATATAGTATAAATTTATTAAATACGCCTAAACCGCTAGACGCTACCGTGTTAAGGGTATATAATTTAATAACGCCGACGTCCCTAGGGACCCCGGTTAGTATGTATATTTAATAGTCTAATAAATCGATATTATGGCCCCTATCCTAGACCTCCCCTTTTAAGGTTTTAATAATTAGCGATTACGCGGCTTCTAGCGTATTATACGCTAATAGCGCCTATACTAAAATATTTATAATACTATATACGCCCTTTAGGCGAACCTATAATATCGCTTATATCTTTCTCTTATTAGGGTAGCCTTTATAATACTTTATATAATTATCTCGTAATATCCTATTCGCCTCTATAGATCTTACGTTTATATTTCGATTTATTTTTAGTATATACGCTTTAAACGTTTAATAAAACTTTTAAAAAACCGCGTTTTATTAAAAAACGGAATTTTTACTAGGTAATAGTAGATTTTATTTATTTTATTCTAGTTACCCGGCGTTTAGATAAAAAGGGGATCCGATACTATTATATTCGGGTTTTTAGTTCACTACTGTGACTCGGCGCTTAATTTACTCCTACGACCTAGCGCTTAGCGTTAGTACGCTATAGAGTTAGATAGTTTATTTTACCCTTCGGCGTTACTATATTAAATAAATACTGCGATCGAGTAAGAGTATCGAAATAAGAGCTAATTAGCCTCACTAGCCGCGCGTATAGCGTGGTACTAGTATGGCCTTAGTAGCCCTTATACTCAGTCGCTCTAGTATCTCTATATAGTAATAATATAAGTATTATCTACCTCATATTTTGACAGAAAGGGTATTTAAAAATTATAATATATAAAATATTAAGGCTAAAGTTATAGGAGTTTTAATAAATCTAATTATTAAATTTATTTTTATAAATAAAAACTACTAGGCTGAACCTACCTCTTTAATTATATACTAATTAATTATCGGATTATTTATATATATAATAATAAATATATAACTTAATATCGCCTTCGTAGTATTAATAATAAACCGCTATATTTCTAACCCCGACGAGATTTATTAGGTTATAGTTAAATATATATTCCGTTACCTATATAATATACTACTTTTAAAATTTATATTCTAGGGTTACCTCGCCCTATTAAAAAGCTATATTAATATTAATTAAGCTAGCGATTATAATACGCGATACTCTACCTCTAATTATACGTTTAATCTCGGTAATATAATTATTAACTAGTAATCTAAGCGCTAATTAACCGTTATATTATTATTTTATAAAGCCGAATATACTAGCCAAATATAAATTACTAAAGAAACTATTTAATTTAAACAGTTATTAAAATAATTAATATTTATTACCCTTATACCCTATACTAGGGGGAAATCCAAAGACTATATATTAATATTACTCGTTAATATACCGTATATATTTATTACCTTTTTAGCGATACCTATATACTTCGTATTTATTATAGTTATCTTTTATAATAACTAGGGTATTATAACCCTAGTTAAAAACCCCTAAAATCACGGTCGGATTAAATATATCGACTTATAGTACTACTTTTAACGCGAAAAAATTATATTAAACGAAATTAAATTATATTATATCCTTATAATAGATTAAATCGTTAATAGGTTTATTAAAGTCTTTCCTAAAATTAAATTCGATATCTTTCAGGTTATTTTAGGTCTTTAATAATTTATATAAAAGCCTATTAATACTCCTATAAAAGAATTTTTAAAGTTTTATATATTAAAAATACGGCTCTACGGGCGTACCCGAAGAGTTATATTTAAAGTTTAATATATATTTAGCGCCTTCCCCGTAAATTAAAAATTAATATATAATTTAATACTAATTAATAACTATTTTATAAATTATTATTAAATCTTTAAGGCCTTATCTAAGGCTTTTATAAAGTATACTCTTTAAATTTTAGCTAAATCGCGTCCGTATATATAACGGTATATCTTAACTCGCCCTAAATACTTTTAGGTTATATACGACGACGATAAAATCGCCTTATAATTTATTATTCTTATTTAGCCCTCCTATAACTTTTATTAATAAATATATACGTCGCTAGAATATCCTCTAAATATCCGTTATAGTTATATATCGTTATACCCGTAGTATTTAACGCGGTCTCTATAGTATCCTAAATAGTTTTTATACTTTTAGTAATCGGTTCCCTATAAACCCTATAATATCCGATTATTTCTAATAATCTTCTTATAGTATTTATATCGCTTATTAATACTCCGACCTAATTACTACCTAAATTTAGCGTGTATAGGTTAACTATTAAATAAAATTTTAAAAATACCGTATTTTATTAAAAAACGGAATTTTACTCCCTTAGCCCCTATTAATATAACTTAGCCCTATAACTTAGTCTTTACCGACGTATCTTAACTCTATAACTTGGCCCCTACCGATATATCTTAGCCTTATAGCTTGGCCCCTACCGACGTGGTTTAGCCCTATAGCTTGGCCTCTACTAATTATAACTTAGGCCCATAACTTAGCCCCTATAAAAATATGGTTTTAGCCTCTATAGCCTATTATAACGACCCCAAAATAAGGGGAATACGGGGCTATTTTAGAGACTTCTTAATAAAGGATTTCGTTCGAGTAGGAGTATTAGAATATAGGAGTATAGGACTACTTAATTACTACTTAATAAATAGATACTTAGCAATACTTGACATTAGGGTCTTATACACATATTCGCTCTTATCCTCTATAGATAATTAATCAAGAAGTGTTTTCTACCTACTATAGTTCAATACCTTTAATTATACCTTATTTATTAATTAATCACATTATCGGAAGCCTTTAATTATACCTTATTTATTAGTTAATAATATTACCGGAAACCTTTAGTTATACCTTACCCTTAATTTACTAAAGGTTATTATTCGTAACCTTCTATAATTATACTTACCTTAATTAAAAACGCTAGTAAGCGTATATTAATATTACGGAAGCCGGACGCGTTAAAACGCGAATTAGGGTTTATAATAATAAAGGAGATAAAAGAGTTTATCGAGGGTAAATAATTTAAACTCTTTTTCGACGAGTATATAAAAGCCTAGATCTATTTATAATAAACCTATATAAGATAATTTAATAGAGGTAGAGTATAAAGAGTCGGTCTAGAGTATATAGAAATAAGGTTTATTAACGGTAAAAGAGCTAGTAATAATAGATTCTTTTATAAATACCTAGATAAAGACTTTTAGGATAGTATCGATTATTATATTATAATATTATATAATATCCGAGAGGTTAATTTAAAGAGTATTTAGAGGTTATTCTATAAAAAGAGCTTTTTGAAAGTAGAAATATATATTAGGATCTAGGCCTTAATTAAATATTAAGAATATAATTCCGTATCTTTACGAAAACTAAAGGCTTTTAAACCTATAATATTTATTAAGCGGCCTACTTTTATTATCGGTAGGGATAAAGAGTAGCCTAATCTTAATAAAAATTAACTTAATCTTAATAAAGATTAGCCTATATTTAATAAAGATTAATTTATTTTTATTAAAGATTAAGAGTAAAACGAAGAGGATATTTTTCGACCGCTATAAAGTTTCGATATTAAAAATATTATCGAGAATATTAATATTAAGGTCAAATTAGAATACCTAGGAAATAAATAATAAATGATTATACTACCTAATTTTTTATCTTTTAACGATAATTAGTTTTCATTAATTTATACTCTATCTAATACTAAGCGTATATATATTAAAAATAATAATAAGAATTTCGATATCTTTAAGAGATTTTAGAAAGCTTAATTAATAAATTAGATTATAAAATATTATAACGATATTTAAGGCTTTAAGGAGAAGTTAGTTTTTATTATTAATCTTAATAATTTAGCTTTAGAAGAATAAACTATTATATTTAAAAAATCAATTTAAGATCTTAACGAAGATTTATTAATTTATAATAATTTAGATAAACGTAGTTAGAGATAACTTCGATGAATAATAAAAATAATTAAATAATATTTACTTCTAGCGGGAAGATATTAAGGTAGTATATAAATTATTAAAAATACTTTAAAAAGGTCTATAATAATCTTTTATATACCGGGTATATTATTATTTTAAATACTCGAATTCTAGTAGTTAATAACTATTAAGGCGATTATTAATTTCTATTAATACTTAATTAAGATATTATATTTCAATAGATATAATAGGGCTAGATAAAATTTAGGTTATTATATATCTTTTATTATTTATAAACCCCTAATTAACCCCCTACGGGGGGCTTTATAGTCTATTTATATTATATTTTACCGAAGTCTTTTATAGGCCCTCAATTGACCCTATAAAGCCTTTTATTAATAATATTAAATAAAGAGGATAATAATAAAGATCGGATATATTACCGTTAAATTAATTCTTATTTTTATACCTAAGAAGTTTTTTAATTAATAGATTATATAAATCGAATTTATAGCCCTAGGAAAGTTCAGCCTCTATAAATACTAAGGTAATATAAAGAGATATAAATTAATACAAGTAATAGGCGATAGGGCTATAAAGGGTAGATTTATATAAAAGTATTTAATTTTTAATAAAGAGGTTAAGAATTACCGTATTATCGTCGTAAATTTATATAGTACCTTTATCGCCCGTTATAGGCTAAGTATATAACGTCTATAATATATTAATTTAAAAGGTTGGACGAAGATAAAGGTAGATATTAGAATAAACGAATTAAATAAATAATAGCCCGATCGCCTTAATTATTATTTTAAATATATAATAATAGATAAAGTTTATTTAATTAAATAACTCTTAAATAAAGGATCTACTATTATCTAATAATTAAAGGTAGATTTTTATATTCTTATAATAACTACTTTAATCCCGAATAATATCGACGATTAGTATAATTATATATTATTTCTTGAGGCTAAAGATATTAATACCTAATAGGAGGAATAGTCCCTTCGAGAGATAAATTTTAAGAAGGATTTAAATTTATATAAATTTAATAATAACTACTTTACCTAGCCGCGAAGTTATAAATAATTTCGAGAGTATTAAAAGATTAGATTTATATAATAAGGATTACGTCGGTTAAAAAGAGTCTTTATATAACTAAGGTCTAGAAGAATTATATAGTATATCGGACTTACTTAAATTAAATACTATTTAACGGAGGTATAATAATTAACTCACGGTTACCGAAAGTATAAATTATATTTAATAATTATACGTATAACGTAGAAGAAAAGGAGAAATATAAAGTTATAGAAAATAAATTACTAGGGAATCTAATTATAACCGGATCCGAGAAAATAAAGTTTAAATAGTTACTAGTCGTTTATAAGAAGTTTTTTATATTTATAATATTATTATTACTACCGTTACTTGATAATATATATAATCTTAAGGCGACAAACTTAAAGAAAATATTCGATAAATAATTATTCTACCTGTAATAGTTTTTAGATATAAATATAGATATTAATATTAAAAATCCTACTACTATCATATTATATATATTATATTAAGGCGCGCCTAAGATTAGGGTACTTCTACGGAATATTCGAAACTAGGTAAATACCCGCGAAAAGTTTCTATTAAAAGCTTCGGTAGATATTAACCTAAACGTATAAGTCATTAGAGACTAAGAGAAGATATTAATATTCTATTAATTATTTATAATAACTGCGCCCCTACTTATAATATACCGACTATTATAATTAGAAATAGTAACTATTACTACGTTTTATTTAAATCAAAAATATTAAATTATTATCGATTAATTTAATTAGAATCGTTATAAAGTTTAAATTCTAATTATAACCTTCGCCGTTAAGACTACGGGCCTTAACCTCTAAGATATATATTAAAGAGTATATATTAGCGAGGGGACGACTAATCTCGGTATATAAAACTAAATTATTAATCGGGTTAAACGATTAAATAATCCGAATAAAATAATATATATATACGAGTATTATATTAGTAATACGTTTAACGATAAGTAAATTATACGGAATATTAAGAAAATAATCCTAAAGGCTATAGCTACCCTTAATCGGATAATTTTTAATAAGAATAATAATAATCCCGCTATTATAGATATCGGAGACTAGTATATTATAGATATATAATTTATTCGCTATAAGGATATGAACCTAATAGCTTATTACCCTAGGTAATTAGAGATTCTATCCGCGGATAATTTATTTAGGTTTATACTACTCCGTACGAAAAACTAATATATAATTATATAAATAAATACTTTAATCTCTACGAGTACTCTTAGCCCCGAAGATATTAAATCTAATATCATTTATAGGCTATTTATATATATATAATAATCCTAGTATATATATACTATCGGCAAATCTTAAAAGTAAATATTAGTATACTCTAAGCGCTATCAGCCCTATTAGAAAGCCGTCTACGGGTTTACGCTGAAACTCTATATTAAATACCGACCCGAGGTTCAATAGGATTAGTAAGTCAGGGGTCCGGGCAGGGTCCTATCAGTAAATAGTACTTACTGTCAGTAGGTTCAGTAACTCGATAAATCGTTAGCAACTCAAATATCAGACGAATAGGCCCATTACATGCCCTATAGCATGCGCATTTGCATGCGCCATAGTATAGGCTATAGTATGGGCCATAGTATGCCCCATGGCATGCGCAATGGCGTGCGCAGCTTGCGCATGCCATTGAATGGCATGCGAATGGCATGCGCAAAGGTATCCTGAATAGCATGCGATGTGCGCCCCCCGCAGCAGCCCCTAAAACATCAGACGAAAGCCCCCCATGGCATGCGCAATCATGGCATGCGCCAAGGCATGCGCCATGGCATGCGACATGCCATGGTATTCATGTGCGCATACTCCCCGGATGTGCCTGGGTGACGCCCCCACGAGAACTTTCGCTAAAACTTATTATTCCGGGCCCGGTAGGTCGCTGGCGTTAATAGTCGTCGCTAGGGGTCACTGCCGTCAATAGCGACGATTATAAAACTTTATTTATTTCAGCCCTATAATAGGGCTGGCTGCTATTAGTATATTAACGGTATATATAAGTTACTAAAGTTACTAATCCTATTGAAATTAATTTAGAATTATTAATAAGATACTACCCGGACCCCCGATTTATTAAATTTACTCAAAGTTACCTACCCGGACCCCTAATTTATTAAACCTATTAATAGGACGTTAGTAGTTTTATCCGTAAATTAGGGCTACTAATAACGTCTTATTAATAACTTTTCTTAGTAGAAGTTACTAGTAGGACGCTACCAGCCCTATCCGCGCGGTCGGTAACTAAGGTTTTAGTAGGAGTTTTTAAGATTTACCGATAACCTATAAAAGCCTTCGGTAATATTTATTATATTTAATAACCCTAGCGCTAAAGCCTTTCGTATAGATATAGGTATCTATATAATATATACTTTCTCTAGAAACTATAGAGTATATTAATTACCGGCCTATATAATAAAGACCCCGGTATAAATATACCTCTATAAAATCTTTCCGCGATATTTATTATAATTAATAGTTATATATAAAACGAAGTCTATAATATCTTAGTGTTAAAGTCTTTAGTTATAAAAGCTATTTATTTTATTCTTTTCATCGTTTTAGTACCGTCTCTAGGTAGATAAACCTAGTTATTTAAATAAATAATAATATCTCCTCTATATATACCTAATAATACCTTAGAATATTAATACTCTAATCTTATTTACTAGACGTTATAGTATATATTAAATAAGATTTGTTTAGTGAAAAGATAATCTATATATTAAAGTCTTTTAATTTTCTAAAGTTTTTACTAAACTACGAAATAATACCCTAAACCTATATCTCGGTTATTTAATTATTACTCTATTAATAAATACTCGCCTAAATTCTCCTAAACTTTCAATAAATTAAGAGGATACTAATAAATATCTATAAATATAATTATAATATTGCGCGACTCTTACGTATCAAATTATTATAAAAGTTATATTTCTATACACTAGCCCTAATAGTAAAATATCTAGGTAGAAATATTATTTAATATTTATAACGTTTTTATCCCCTCGATCTAAACTACTTCTCTATAACTTTTTATAACTTTAGAACCTATCGTTATAGTATAAAAATAATATATATTAATTTTTTTACCTAGTTTAAATATTATTTTAACTAGAAGTTTAAGGTAATTTTAACTCTCGGCCCGTCCTATAGAGTCTTAACTCTAAAATAAATATTTATATACCTTCCTAATTAAATTATAACTATTTACGATTAATTTCTAGTACTCTTATTTACCTATTTATACCTCGTTATATATATAATATATACGTTATAGCTTCTCGGCCTCGAAATATTAATTATTTAAAAGTATTTATATAGGATATTAATACTATATCTAACGAAGAAGTACCTTTGTCTTTATTATCCCTATATTTATTACTTTTATAATAACTACTTTAGATACTAGAGCCAGTCCTAGTACCCTAAGCTAGTTCTCTATTTAAGAATACGAGTATAACTATAGAAGGCTCCGGTAGGACTAATAACGATAAGGAACTATAACTAAAAAATAAAGACTTTTTTAGAAATAATATAAATAATATAATTATAACTTTACTTAATATTAATTCGTATACCTTAATTAATATGAATAGCGATTATAATAGAGATAATTTAAAGGATAACGAGGATCTTTTTATTATAAATAACCTTTTATTATTTATTTTAAATACTAATTATATTATAATTAACTAAAGATATTAATAATATCCCTTAAAAACCTTAGCTTTTTATAATTCTCTAATACCTTAAAGACCTTTATTCCAAAAGCGAGAGTGAAAATAATAACGGTTAAATATCACTAGTATATATACCTAGTATTACTCTTTTACTTTTACTTTTATATTTATACTAAAGTTAAATTTTATTTTTAGAAGTATAGTTACCTTCCCCGCCTTCCTTCATACTTTTATATAATATAGTTATATAATAAAATAATAAAGAAACTCTTTTACTACCTCTATATTTAATACTAGACTTATAATTTAAAAGGTCGGGTTATTCTAGGGCCGACTATATTAAGTTATAAAAGATTATATAATTATTCAAACCTTCCGTAAACGGTGAAACGGATATAAATAACGAATAAAAAGAATTAACTTTATATAAACTCTTCCGTTAAAGCTAGATATATTAAAGTTATAAATTCGACGTTATACCCCTTTATTTAAAATTATACGGAAGTCTTTAATAGTTATTATCGAAAAATAATTATCTCTTTCGTAATATTAAAAAGATATATAGTATTAAAGAATTAAATATATATTATAATAATATTAATATAATCTCTATAACTTAATTCGTACTATATTAACCGCTATAAAGCTCCGCGAAAAAATATTTTTTAATATAACCGAATATATTAATAAGCCTATAGAGTTATAGTACTCCCGTATATAGGGGTCTTCGATTAAAACTACGTCTAATAAAGTATATTATATATAAATAGGTAGATTTATCTTCCCTAGAGATATTATCTATATTCGGGGTTCACGTTTATATTATATTAATTATATTATTTTCATTAATCGAGATTATTAGTTAGTATCTAAAATAAAAAGGGATATTATTATTATAATCTAAATAATTACTAAGAAACGATACGAATAATCTATACTATATATTTTTAAACTAGATTTTAGTAATATTTATAAATATTTTTTTCATTTAAGGATATCTAATTTAAATAAATTTTAGATACTATTAACTATTATCTTAATATATACCTCGATCGAGAATATAATAAAGATAAAGAGGAGGTTATTTATCCTAATAATCGATTCTATATTAAAAGGGTTTTTAGTTTTTAAATATCTATTACTAGGCCTTTATATTAATTATACTAGACTCGTATAGAGTTTAAGGTAATTTACTTTAGCCGTAAATATCTAGAAATTTTTATTAATAATTGTTATACCTCCTTATTATATATATTATTTATCCATAACTTTAGAGTATATCGGAATATATACTAGACTCTTAAGACTTTTTATTTAATCCCCGTATACTTTAATTACGTAGAGCGTAGGAAACTAGTAAATATATTTATATTAATACTAAGGTCTTATAGTACGAAGATTAATAATATTATCGAAACCTTTCGGAGGCCTATCTAGGACCTAGACTAAAAATTAGAATTAAAAATTAACGATAAAATAAAATCGGTTTATACTTTTAATATAACGTTCCTCGACGATATACCCTAATAAGTTAATAATAAGGGTTCTATATAATATAATATTTAGAGAGGATATTATACATACTTTTATTTTAAAGAGGAGAGAGTAGAACTAGATTACGATATTATTTAAAATAAAAGATATTATTAAGAGATTATTAAATAAAGGGAATATATAGAAAATCTCGATACTATAAAGGACTTTAATAACTTTATTAAAGATATAAGCGTTAGACTTTAAGTATTATTAATTATAAAATTTACTTTAACCCTCGACTTTATTTAAATATAGGTTTATAATACTCTTTATTCCGAATAAAGAGGTTTTGGGTATATCCTCTAAAAAAAAATATAATATTAATCCTTAATAATCGCGGTATTATTATATATATAAAAGTCTTTTAGAATTTTTAATTCCTACCGAGCTAAAGCCGAATTTAAAGCTCGGCGTTTTATATCTAATTATAGTTCTTATCGGAAGTTAATAAAACTATTTTATTAATATCTTTAATACTTTAAAGCGAGGTTATAACTAGCTAGTTCCGGTTTATATTTCTCTAGGCTACCGGTAATATTATAATTATTAAATTATTATTTATATAAATTATTATTAAGGTA